>LWDU01040123.1_pt1 | contig 117448 bp, 113 predicted proteins | sample 727161 | NCBI WGS metagenome assembly LWDU01 (sample SAMN04566230, study PRJNA314399) | hydrothermal vent metagenome | isolation source: deep sea hydrothermal plume seawater | place: Mexico: Gulf of California, Guaymas Basin | collected 2004-07-11
GCACCTCTGCGGGCCGGGTTCAGTCTGTCTCTCTACGCATGATTGTTGACCGAGAACGGGAGATCGAGGCATTCGTGCCTGTCGAGTCCTGGACCATCGACAACCTGCTGCGCAAGGCTGGTGCCGAAGCCATTGATAAGAACCAATTCTCGGCTTTGTTGCACTCAGTTAAAGGCGAGAAAGGCCGAATCAGCATACCCAATGAAGAAAATGCTCGGAACTATGAGGCCGAGCTGGCTAACGCGGACTACAAAGTGGCTGAAGTCAGGAAGCGGGACGTTCGACAACGACCCTCTGCCCCCTTCACCACCAGCACAATGCAGCAGGAAGCCGGTCGCAAGCTGCGTTACACCGCACAGCGAACAATGTCCGTGGCTCAGCAATTATATGAAGGGCTCAGCGTTGGTACTGGCGACCAGATTGGCTTGATTACCTACATGCGTACAGACTCCACCCAGGTGGCCAGCTCTGCTCTAACAGAAGTGCGTGAGTACATCCAAGAGCGGTACGGCAAGGACCACCTCCCTGCCAAAGCCAAGGTATACACCAAGGCTTCTAAGGGCGCACAAGAAGCTCACGAGGCTGTCCGCCCCACGTCAATCCGGCGTGATCCGGCTTCAATGAAAGATTATCTTTCCACGGACCAATTGAATCTTTACACTCTGATCTGGTCGCGGATGCTGGCCAGCCAGATGGAAGATGCTCGTTCTGAAGCTACAACCCTGAATATTGACGCTGCCTGTAAAACCCCCGGCAACGTGTACAACTTCCGTGCCTCTGGCTCGGTTCTGACATTTGCCGGCTTCCGGTCGGTATACATGGAAGGCCTGGACGACACCAAAGAGCCTGACGATAAGAAAACTTTGCCGGCGCTGGCTGTGGGTGACGCCTTGGATTGCTCCAAGATCGAAGCCAACCAGCACTTTACCGAGCCGCCGCCCCGGTTTACTGAGGCTACGCTCATCAAGTTGATGGAAGAAAAAGGCATCGGTCGTCCCAGCACCTACGCTCCGACCATTGGCACACTGGTAGATCGGAATTACGTGGAACGGGAGCGCAATCGCCTAACGCCGACCAAACTTGGCATCACGGTAACCGACCTCCTCACCGAGTATTTCACCGATATCATGGACTCCGATTTCACTGCCAGGATGGAAGAGGAATTGGACGACGTGTCCAGAGGCGAACGAGAATGGGTGCCCATGCTGGGCGAGTTCTACGGTCCGTTCCAGAAGGCCTTGAGCAACGCAGATGAACTCATGCCCAAGATTCGCATGGAAGAAGAGACCGATGAGGTCTGTGACTGTGCGGGTAGCGAAAAGTGCGAGCATGAGGACCTATGCGGCAAGCCTCTAGTAATCAAAACCGGACGGTTTGGGCGCTTTATGGCCTGCACCGGCTTCCCTGATTGCCGAAACACAAAACCCATCTTGAAGAAGGTTGGAGTTATGTGTCCCAAGCCTGATTGTGGCGGAGAGATCGTTGAACGCCGCGCTAGGGGCCGGGGCCGGTCGTTCTTTGGCTGTTCCAACTATCCTGCTTGCGATTTGATTTTGAACCAGCGCCCGCTGAACACACCGTGTCCGGAGTGCAGCGGCCTGATGATTCAAAAGAACAAGGACAACGTGGCTTGCACCACCTGTAGCTGGACAGAAGCGGTGATTGAATTACCGGAAGGTGCTGAAAACTCGGAAGAGTTGGCGACGGTTGGCGACTAGCGTCGATAGCAGCGGTCATGAGGGTCTAACCCAGATTGACCACTATCTTGAGTCCTTTCCTCGCTACCTTCGCGGCCAGCGTGGTCTGTCTGAGAACACGGAACGAATCTACCTGGCCGACATGCAGACCTTCCGGCATTATCTGGCCATGGAAGGTCTGGTACTGACCGACATGGACCGCCAGATGCTACGCGGTTACCTGGCTTGGTTGGCTACCGAAGGGCGAAGTAACCGAGAGGGATTCGCCAGAGTCAGCGTTGCCCGCAAGTTGACCGTCCTCCGCACCTTCTACCGGTTCTTAGTCCAAGAAGGGCTGTTCCGTTCCACGCCGGTACCTTCCGGTCAGAGCTTTAAAGTCAAAGTAGCCAAAACTCTGCCTGACTTTTTGGGACAGCGTGAAGTCACGCGTCTGATGGACGCCCCGGATGAAACCACAGTCCACGGCCAGCGCGACAAAGCCATTTTGGAGACACTCTACGCCTGCGGCGTCCGACTGGCAGAGATTCATGGCCTAGACGTTGATGACATCAATTTTTCCAGTCGCGAGATACTAGTCCGAGGAAAGGGCTCGAAAGAGCGTCTAGTAGTGTTTGGTGGGCCGACCGAGCAGGCGTTATGGCATTACATAACCGTCGCCAGGCATGAATTGACCGACCGACCCACCACTGCTCTGTTCTTGAATCGGTACGGGGAACGGCTGTCACGACGCAGCTTTGAGAAATTGGTACGTAAGTACTCGGTGCAGGCTGGCACCAGATCGGCAGTGCACCCACACACACTCCGGCACACCTTTGCCACCCACATGTTGGAAGGCGGGGCAGACCTGCGTGTGATTCAGGAATTGCTAGGCCATACCAGCCCCACCACCACCCAAGTTTATACTCATGTAACCAAACAAGAGGCTTTGACGGCTTACTTGTCGCACCATCCCAGGGCTGATGAACCGGCCAACCGGATGCGACCGAGTAATTTGTCAGAGGATTCACTCCCAGAAGAGCACGTATCCACCGGAAAGGACGACTAGAGCAATGGCCAGTTTCTTGATCTTAAACGGTCCTAACATAAATATGCTGGGTCGGCGCGACCCAACCCAATACGGTTCCAAGACGCTGGATGAGGTCAATCATGAGATTAGCCGAGTTGCTGATGAGATTGGAGTTGAGGTCTTCTTCTACCAGTCCAACCTGGAAGGCGAAATGATTGATTGCATACAGGAGCACCGAGACAAAGTGCAGGGCATCGTCCTGAATGCTGGTGCGCTGACCCACTACGGACTGAGCTTGAAAGACGCGTTGATTGACAGCCGATTGCCGGTGGTTGAAGTCCATCTGAGCAACCCCTCGGCCCGGGAACCTTGGCGCAGAGTCTCAGTGATATCTGATATAGCCAAGGGCCAGGTTGCGGGATTTGGTTGGCGAAGTTACACTGCCGCCCTTGCAGCATTGGCCGCAACCGTTGCCGAAGAATCCAACTAAAAATAGCTAAAAGGAATCCAGATGAAAGAAAGAGTAGAGGGGCTCGTTGCCCAGTTGCAGGAAAAAGAACTGGACGGCGTGCTGATTTCAGCACCGGAGAACCGGCGTTACCTATCTGGGTTCAGCGGTTCGGCAGGTTACCTGTTCATTACCAAGGCCAATGCCATCCTGGTGACCGATTCTCGGTACACCGAACAGGCTACCAACCAATCGCCATATTTTGATGTCAGGCAGGTCAAGGGCGGCTGGGGCTGGTTAATCGACGAAATGAAATCTTTTGGCGTGAAGAAGGTCGGTTTTGAAAGCCAAGACATGACTGTCGGCACTTATAACAGCTTGATTGACGCGATAAAGGGCGATTCCGCGTTGGGCGATGTCTCAATGGTCCCGGCGGCCGGACTGGCCGAGAACCAGCGCATCATCAAGGACAAAGAAGAACTGCAAATGCTGCAACTGGCCATCGATGCTGCCGATAAGGCCATGGATCAGGTCTGCCCGAACATCACTCCTGGTATGACTGAACGAGAAGTTGCCTGGAAGATGGAAATGGCCATGCGCAATTTTGGCGCTGACGCTATCAGTTTCGACACGATTGTTGCCGCCGGTCCCAACGGGGCAATGGCTCACCACCAACCGTCGGACTACGTGATTAAGCAGAGCGATCCCATCGTAATAGACATGGGCGCCAAGGTTGGCGGTTATTGCTCTGACCTATCTCGTTCCATCGCAGTGGGCGAGCCCGACGAGACGTTCAACAAGATTTATGACACAGTCTTGGGCGCACAATTGACGGCCATTAATACGGTCAAGATTGGAATGACCGGAGAGGAGACCGATAACCTGTCGAGAGACGTCATTGTCCAGGCCGGCTACGGCGACAACTTCGGGCACAGCCTGGGACACGGCGTGGGCCTGGTGATCCACGAGAACCCACGCGTTGGCCCCCGCTCCCCCGATGTTTTGGCATTGAATACTGTTTTCACCGTTGAGCCGGGCATCTACCTGAGCGGCTGGGGCGGTATCCGCATCGAGGACATTGTGATTCTCGGAGAGAACGGCGCTGTGCCAATGAGCAAGGCCCGCAAGTAGTCTTCGCCACGTGTGTGGCAACTGGCAGTCCCGACACTCAACTTAGGCGTTTGCGTCCGGCTCAGTGTTACAATCACAGCCGTACGTGATTATTGGACGGGGTAACCTGTCATGCGACGATTAGCGTCTCCTATAAACCCGGAGGACTCCTAAATGAGCATAAACTTTAGCAACCTGACCCGTGGTCTGGTCATTGAGTTAGACGGCCAACCGTGGGAAGTAATTGATTACGAACGCCACAAGATGCAACAGAGGGCGCCGGTCACTCGCATCAAAATGAGAAACCTCTTGAGCAAAGCGGTGGTGGAGCGTACCTTCCAGCAGTACAGCACGGGATTTACCGTGGCTGACGTTGATACCCGGCCAACCCAGTTTCTGTACACCGACGGTTCTTTTTACTACTTCATGGACCAGGAGACCTTTGACCAATACGACCTTACCAAGGACGTTTTGGGAGACTCTCTGGAGTACCTGAAAGAGCTGGCAATGGTCGACATTGTCTTGTACAACGGATCGCCGATTAGCGTGAAGATGCCCACCCACGTTGAGCTTGAAGTAACTGACACACCACCTTCTTTCCGGGGAGACACCGCCCAAGGTGGCAACAAACCCGCCACCCTGGAGACCGGCAAAGTAGTGACGGTTCCCATGTTTATCACGCCTGGGACCATTATTCGGGTTGATACCCGCAACGGAGAATACACCGAGCGCGTGAGCTAGAACGTGGCTGTCTATACGGTCAGCCAAGTTTCTTTTCACATTAAGGAGTCATTGGAGTCCGACTCGCTGCTGATGGATCTTTGGATCGTCGGAGAGGTCTCAGGACTCCGTAAATCCTCTGCTGGTCACACCTATTTCAGCCTTAAAGACCGAGAAAGCCTGCTGCGCTGTGTCATGTTTAAAGGGCAGCGCGGCGCCGATCTGCTAGCTGAGGGTGATTCAGTCTCTGCCCACGGCAAGATAACCTTCTACACTCGAGGCGGTACCACCGATTTCATGGTCGACTTGGCCATGCCAGAAGGCGTGGGAGAGTTGGCCTTGGAGCTGGAACGACTGAAGCAGAAGCTGGCTGCGGAAGGACTATTCGAGACCAGCCGCAAACGTCAACTACCCCGGTTCCCCAAGAAAGTTGGTGTGGTTACATCGCCCACCGGCGCGGTTTTCCACGACATCCAGAATGTGCTACAGCGTCGCTACCCCCTTGCGGAATTGGTGCTTTCACCAACAGTCGTCCAAGGACCGGACGCTGCTCCAAAGATAGCTGCAGCATTGGAACTATTGGACCGAGAAGGTGGCTGTGACGTAATTATCATCGGGCGCGGCGGTGGATCCATGGAAGACCTGTGGCCGTTCAGCGAAGAGGTTGTCGCCAGGGCTATCTATGCCTCCAAGACACCGGTGGTCAGCGCTGTTGGTCATGAAACTGACGAGACCATTTCCGACTACGTGGCCGATGTTAGAGCGCCGACGCCTTCTGCAGCCGCCGAACTTGTAGTCCCTGACTCCGCTGTTTTGCGGCGCAACCTGGAAATGGCAGCTACCGCACTCTACCGAGTTTTGATGGATGGCAACTCGCGCCGTCGGTCTGAACTGACTGCCATCTCTCGCCGTATGGAACTGAGCTTGCCTGACACGTCAGAACTGCGCCGCCGTGTTGACGATATCGGGCGCATAGTTCAGTATGCTGCGTCAAGACTGGTCATAGAGAGGCAAGTACAGGTTGAAGGCCTGAATCTGCGCCTACGGGCCCTAGACCCAGTGGCCACATTGGGCCGTGGGTTTTCCATAGTCCATCTGCCCGGCACCGGACAGGTGGTTACCGGCGTCAAACAAGTGTCAGACGGTGACGCACTGGAGATAACGGTGTCAGATGGTTCCCTTGCTGCCACCGCCGGACATGATTTCTCGGCGTCAGGCGCAAACGGCGGAAGCCAAGCAACTCGGTCGCCTGAACCCAAGCCAAAAACTTCAAAGGCCAAAGCGAAAATGAAATCAGACCAGCTTGGTGAAATGCCTCGCCTTTTATAGCATCGCCCCTTGCGGATTTTGCTGTCTACTGGCATGCTGAATCTGCGGGGAAAACGTCTCTGCCCAACCGCCACAGGAGTCTGGATCATGGCCAAACCGAAGAATTCCTTGCCTAAAGAAAACACCCAAAACGAAGAGACCGAATCGGATAGTTTTGAGGACTCCTTTCACCGATTGAGCGAGATGGCAGAACAACTTGAGGCTGGTGGACTGACTTTGGCTGAGGCAACCTCTCGATTTGAAGAGGGAATTAAGCTGGTCCAGTTCTGTAATCAGCTACTGAATAACGCCGAATTGAAGATTACCGAGCTTAAAGAGTCGTACCGGTCTACCGATGTTTTGACCGGGTTTGACGGCTTGGATGACGACCCAGACGATGATTTGGATGAGTAAGAGCTGGGCATAATACCGATAATAGTGTTGGGAAAGGTGCTGGACTGAGGATGTTGAATATCGGATGGTTCTCCACTGGCCGTGGGGAAGGTTCACGCGGGCTTCTGAATTTCGTGCAAGAACGCCTGATCGCGACTGGTTCTGATGCCCGCATTAATTTTGTATTCAGCAACCGTGAGCGAGGAGAAGCTGAGGGTTCCGACGAGTTCTTTAACCTGGTGGATGGCTACGATATCCCACTGGTAACACACTCGTCTTCAGCTTTCAGACAACAAACCGGCGGCCGGTTTTCTGAGCACCGTGAAGAGTTTGACCAGCAGGTAATGGACAAGCTTGCTTCCACTGAAGCCGATGTCTGCGTGTTGGCTGGTTACATGCTGATTGTGAGCGGAAAGATGTGCCGCCAATATCCGCTGCTCAACCTCCATCCAGCCCTACCTGACGGCCCCACGGGCACCTGGCAGGAAGTGGTCTGGGAACTGATCGAGACCAAGGCAACCAAGACGGGCGCAATGGTGCATCTGGCGACGGAAGAAGTGGATCGAGGGCCAGTGGTTTCTTACGTGAATGTGCCAATTATCGGTCCGAAATTCGACCAGCATTGGGCATCGTTAATTGGTAGAGACCTGGAAGAGATCAAGAAATCGGAAGGGGAAAGTTATCCGCTTTTCCGGGCGATACGTGACGAGCAATATCTTCGTGAGCCGTATCTCTTGTTTGAGACGATACGCTCCGTCAGCCAAGGTGAAATAGGCGTCATGGGAGGTCAGGTAGTAGATGCTTCCAGAGCCCCTCTCACGGCGTCCATGCCCAGCGGACTCTGCCTAGATCGGCAGATAGCCCTGGCGATGAAGGAATACCCGGCCACCAGCGCTGGTTAAGCAGACTTCTTGATGGGTTGCGGTGGAATCTCCACCTTGGTGCCGTCTCCAGCGAACAGATCAGGCGATATGTTGCCTTCAATCGACTCCCGGTCCACCACACAACGGACTACCTCGTCCAGCGACGGCAGGTCATACATCACGTCCATCAGAGTGTTTTCGATTACGTAACGTAGGCAACGAGCGCCGGTCTGGTGATCCAAGGCCCGTTCCGCTGCGGCTTGAAGCGCTGCGGGGGTAAATTCCAATTCAACGCCGTCCATGTTGAACAGCTGTTGATATTGTTTGATGATGGCGTTCTTGGGCTCAGTCAGTACCTGGACCAAAGAATCTTTATCCAGCGATTCAAGGCCCACAGTCACCGGCAGCCGACCCACCATCTCCGGTATGAAGCCAAAGTGTAGTAGGTCTTCTGGGATGACCTGGGTCAGTGAGCTTCCGTCTGGTTCTTCGCCACTGCGACCGACGGCCAAGAATCCCATTTGGGACGAACCGGAACCGAGCCGCTTGGAGACGATCTCTTCCAGACCGTCAAACGCGCCACCACAGATGAACAGGATGTTGCGAGTATCAATCTGGAGGAATTCTTGGTGGGGGTGCTTGCGGCCTCCCTGGGGTGGGACGTTGGCCATGCAGCCTTCAATTATCTTGAGCAGTTCTTGTTGCACGCCCTCGCCGGAAACGTCACGGGTGATTGACCGGTTGAGGCCTTCTTTGCGGGCGATTTTATCCAGCTCATCAATGTAGATGATGCCGTTCTCAGCGCGATTCACATCCCAGTCGGCCGCTTGGATCAGCCTGAGGAGGATGTTTTCCACGTCCTCTCCCACGTATCCGGACTCGGTTAAGGAGGTGGCGTCGCACACTGCAAACGGAACATCCAGCGTGCGGGCCAAGGTCTCAGCCAGTAGCGTCTTGCCGCAGCCGGTAGGGCCAATGAGCAAGATGTTGGTTTTTTGCAGTTCCACGTCAGACCCGGAACGTTTGTGCCCGTTCCAAATCCGCTTGTAGTGGTTGTAAACCGCCACGCTGAGAACTTTCTTCGCCTTATCTTGGCCCACCACGTAGGTGTCCAAATGGGCGTAAATCTCCCGCGGTGCCAGCGGTTTGGAGGGTTCGTATTTCCTGACCGGTAGCGGAGCTTCTTCTTCCACCACCTGGCCAAGAACCCGGATGCAGTCGTAACAGACCGCCGCCTTCCCCTCCCCGGCGATCACCATGTCAGCCCGGGGCTGGGGTTTCTCACAGAACGAACACCTAGTTAGCCTGGTTCCACTTCTTCCGTTAGCCACACTCACCCCTCGAACCCTGCACTAATCCAGTTTGTTGACTAACTAGGAATTTGATTCCTCTGGTTGTTTAGATCCAAGAATCTCATCCACTAAGGAATACTCCACGGCCTGTTCGGCGGTCATGTAGTAGTCCCGGTCAGTATCTCTGGCAATCTTGTCGTAGGTCTGGCCGGTGTTTTCCGACAACATTGTGCGGACTTTATCCTGCAACCGGATAATCTCCCGAGCTGCAATCTCAATGTCTGAGGCCTGACCCTGCGCTCCACCCAAGGGTTGGTGCATATGGACTGTGGAGTTGGGCAGGATGTAGCGCTTGCCCTTGGCCCCACCAGACAGCAGGATGGTGGCCATGCTGGCCGCCATGCCCAAGCAGATGGTGGAAACTTCTGGTGCAATCAGATGCATGGTGTCGTAGATCGCCAACCCAGCGCTAATCACGCCACCAGGGCTGTTGATGTACAGATTAATGCCCTTGTCCGGATCTTCCCGCTCGAGGAAAAGCAGTTGGGCAATGATTAGGTTGGCCACTTGGTCATTGATCGGCGTGCCCAAGAAAATGATCCGCTCCTTAAGTAGGAGGGAATAAATATCAAATGCCCGTTCACCCCGTGGGCTGGTTTCAATAACCATGGGAACCATGGATTGAGGTACGAATAATCCGTTGGTGTTGGGAAGGTCTTGCATCAACGTGCGCTCCTTATTCCTTTGCTTCTTCGGCCAGAGAAGTCTCTTCTTCTGGCTCAGATTCTGGACTGGTATCTGTAGCGTCGGTAGCGGCCGGGCTGGCAGATTCCTCGCCTTGGGAAATCTCCACCAATCGGGCCATGATCTTTCGGTTCATCAGAGATGACCGGATCGACTCTCTTGCGTTTTCTGTGTTCAATGCCTGCATCATGGAGGCATCTGAATTGCCACCCGTGGATTCGATCAGGTTGGTGATCTCTACTTCCACATCTTCATCGCCGACTTCAATCTCTTCAACATCAGCAAGCTTACGCAGCATCAACATCGTGTTGAGCCGTTCTTCGGCTTGGGGCTTCATCTGCTCCCTGAGTTCTTCCTCAGTTTGGCCGACATAACTAAGGTAAAGCTCCATGCTCATTTGCTGGTTCTGCAATGACCGTGCGCGCTCCTCGTACATCATATCCAATTCGCGCTCATAGACTAGTTCTGAGGCCTCGATTTTGGCCAGCTTTTTGAGCTCTTCGAGGCCAGAGACCTCAAGCCGGCGGGTCTCAGTAGCCTCACTTTCGTCAACGAGACGTTGGCGAACGTGGTCTGTGAGGGCCTCCAGGCTCTCAAATCCGTCCCTGACTCCCTTGGCAAACTCGTCGTCCAACTCCGCTAGGTTCTTCTCTTTGACGGAAAGAACTTCCACGTTGAATTGGCATTCCTTGCCGGCGTAGTTTTCCTGAGGGTAATCATCTGGGACTGAAAGTGTGAATAGCTTGGATTCGCCTTCCAGTATTCCCTCCAAATGAGTGGAGAAACCTGGGAAAGGCAGATTATTATCTTCTTGAGGGATGAAGTCGATTCCCTGGTCGTCTATGACCTCTTCCTCTTCAATGATTCCTTTCACGTTCATGGTGGCCAAGTCGCCGTATGCCAAAGCCCGTTCGACCGGCTCCCAAGGGGCGGCTTCAAAACGAAGACTTTCCAATACTTCGTTTACCTGCTCGTCGGTTACTTCTACTGGCTCTCGTTCCAGACGAATCGCCTGAAACTCTCCCAGGTCCACAACCGGCTCCAGGGGAACCACTGCTTTGTAAGACACTGGCTCCATGCCGAGCACTTCCAGCTTGGGCTCCATCCAGGCCTGGATGTCTTCATCCTTTAAGACCTGGTCAAGAGACTCCGGAATCATGAATTCCAGCGCTTCGTGGACCAAAGCCTCTCGGCCAAGGTGGTTTTCGATTACCGATCGGGGGGCTTTGCCAGGGCGAAATCCGGGGATGCGGACACGGCTGGCGACCCTTTTGTACGACCGATTGAGAAACGGCTCCTCATCATCGGTATCCATGGCTATGGTCAGGGTGATCTCTGTGGTTGTTACTGAATCCTTAGTGACGTTCAACGCCTTTCCTCTCCATTATCTGGCGGGCCGCTGGTGATGCGACCAAAGAATTTAGTGCCCAGTCTGTAGAACTTACTTCGGGTCAACTTGTGCGTTAAATCATGGGCCAAACCAATGGACCAATCGCCGGGCACAAAGGTGGTTTCAAAGTGTGTTCGGGTAGTCGTAATTATAGCATACCCACCGCTCTTATCTCTTAATAATTGCGTGCATAGCCAGTCTCGCAAAACGGCAAATCATTTCCGTTGTAAGTGCAGCAACGATTACCACGCCAACAGCTGCTGCAAACATTAGTTTCTTTTTGCCACCGATTTAGCTCGTGTTTATCCGTTTTAACCCCGAAAACCGGAGTCAAAGTTAACGCTAACTCTTGTAAATTGCGGCCCTAAGCGGTCGTGGTCGCTTGTAATAATTTTATATTTAGACCAAAATTGACATAAGTCTAAAAATATACTAAAACTGACATCAATATTCGTTGACGGTTATGTTTACAAGTTGGTACTGTCAGTTGCAATCGCATCGGCATTGGGGCCACGCGATTACGCGGTTTAGGGAAACCTGGTTGAGTTTTGATTAACTTTCCCAAGATTCCTTGGAAAGACCAGGCGATGAAATGTGATAGGGCCGCCACGGTGAACCTGGCGGATGGGAGCAGCGGTGGCACAGGCTACCCTGACATATACAGGCGAACTATCAGACTCTTGGCTTACGGAGCTTATGGATCGCACTGGTCATGAATCCGACGGCGACTACGGTGTTGCTCACCTACCAGTACTCCTCACGGAGACGGTCGGTCAGTTAATACTGCAAGAGAATGGTGTCTACATGGATGGCACCACCGGAGACGGTGGGCATTCCCAGGCCATCTTGCGAGCACAGCCGCAAGTGAAGACTGTCTTGGGTATCGACTGGGACTCACGGTCAATGGAGACTTCTCAGGCGCGGCTGGCTGAGTTTGGTGAACGGTTTGTGTCCGTTCACGGCAATTACTCGGACATGGTCAGCCTGGCAGCAGAGCAAGGCATCACTGAAGTAAATGGAATTCTCTTGGACCTGGGCTTTTCATCCACGCAGATTGAAAACCCAGGCTATGGCCTAAGTTTCCAAACGGACGAACCTTTGGATATGCGGTATGACCTCGACGGGGACGTAACGGCTGAAGAGATCGTCAACACTTACAAAGAAAGAGAGTTGGGACAGCTGATACGGCGCTTTGGGGAAGAACCCCGGGGCATGAGCATCGCCAGGGCCATTATCAAAGAAAGGCCTGTTGAGACCACCGTGCAGCTAGCCGACATTATTGTCGGAGTCCTGGGGCGTCGGCCTGGCCAGCGGGTCAACCCGGCCACCAGAACGTTCCAAGCGTTGCGCATTGCAGTCAATGAAGAACTCACAAACGTGGAGAACGGTCTGGACGCAGCAGTGAGTTTGCTGGCAACCGCAGGCCGATTGGCTGTGATTAGTTATCACAGCCTGGAAGACAGAATCGTTAAATCTTTTTTCAACCGGGAGGCAGCCACCTGTGTCTGTCCGCCCAGTTTGCCGGTATGTATCTGCGCTACAATGCCGCGGATAAAAATAATCAATCGGCGGGTAATCAAACCATCATCTGAAGAGATCCAGTCCAATCCCAGGAGCCGCAGCGCCAAACTGCGGGTGGTCCAGCGGATTTAGCACAGCCTCTTCGGTTAACTAGAGAAACAAGTCAATACGGCGACTATAAGGAAGGTGGCAGCTTGGCAAGAGATACGTTCTATACAGCGGTTGACATAGGCACCGATAAAATCACTTCCATCATGGCCCGCGTGGGAACTGAGGGAGAGCTTAAAGTGCTGGGCACCGGAGTTGTGACCTCCCAAGGGATCAATAAAGGCCGAATCGAGAACATTGTAGAAGTTCAAGAAGCCGTTGCTGCTTCATTGGGAGAGGCGCAGCGGTACATCGGCAACGGTGTGCCCACTGGCATCTACGCAAGTGTCACCGGCAGCCACCTGACCTCTTTGAACACCAGAGAGGAAGTTGGCAACCCGGATGACGTGGGTGACATCTCCAGCAAATTGCTGGACCGTCTGCTGCGGGGTTCCTTCCCTGATGTTGGACCAGACCAAGAAGTTCTGCACGTGATCCCCACCGGTTATCACGTAGACGGAATGTCTGGCATCCGTAACCCGGTTGGCCTGCACGGCAACCTGGTTGAGGTGGAAGCCCATGTGGTGATGGGTGACTCCGTGATTCTCAAGAACACGGTAAAGGCTATCGAAACCAACAAAGCCACCGTGAAAAGTATGGTCCTTCATTCACTGGCGTCCGCCGAGTCGACCTTGACTGGAGACGAACGTGAGATGGGCGTTGTCTTGGTAGATATTGGCGGTGGCACAACTGACCTGGCCATTTACCGCCAGGGCCATCCCTGGTATTCGGCAGTTATTCCAGTTGGCGGTAGCCAACTGACGAGAGACCTTTCTGTGGCGTTGAAGACGCCGCTTTATATGACGGAAGAGATGAAGATCAAATGGGGCAGTGTAATGCCTGAGATGGTCGCATCTGACGATGAAGTAGTTATCCCCAGCTTCCAAGGCCAGCCTAAGCACTCGCTGTCTCGCCGTATTCTGTGCGAGCCGCTGGAAGCTAGGATGCTCGAAATCATCAAGATGATTGTATTGAAAGTGAGACAGTCCGGACTTAGGGAGTTCCCCGCTGGTGGCCTGGTACTGACCGGCGGTGGATCAGAGATGACCGGACTTTCGGACCTGGTACTGAAAGTCCTAGGCGGACAGGTCCGGATCGCTTATCCAGAGGGTATTGCCGGATTGCCGGCGCAGCTTAGAAAACCGGCGTTCTCAGCCGCCGTTGGTCTGCTCCTCTGGGGCATTAAACACCAGGGCGAAACGCGGTCCTCCATGAATGGCGGCCGAGCGACAACGGGAAGTAAATCTTGGCGATGGGGGTTGGGCGGAAAAAAAGCAGCCTCAGTTAGGTAACAACCGCTTAGACGTTGACGCCGATTAGATGCGCCGACGCTCCGGGGACTGGCCGGACAACGAACCCAGCGAGATTAGCCAAAGATTCAGTAATCAAAAAGGAGTCCGGTGAGGCTCCAACCTTAAATCGATGATGATGTGGAGGACATAAAATGGTACAAGACAATTCTGCAGCCTGGGAGCCCAGCAAGGATTCTGACAACACCTTTGAAATGGTGCAAGAGATCAACGCTGGCTCACCCAACATTAAAGTAATGGGCATTGGCGGCGGCGGCAGCAACGCCGTAAGTCGCATGTTTAAAGATAAACTCCCGGTGGTTGAGTATTACAGCGTTAATACCGACGCCCAGCACCTGTTCCGCTGTGACGTTTCCCATCGGCTGGCTATTGGTCAGAACTTGACCCGCGGCCTGGGTTCCGGCGCCAACCCTGACTTGGGTCGGCAGGCAGCCGAAGAAAGCCGCCACGACATTGAAAAAGCGCTGGAAGGCGCAGACATGGTCTTCTTGGCCGTGGGAATGGGCGGCGGAACCGGTACCGGAGCCTCCCCTGTAATCGCACAGATCGCCAAAGAATCGGGCGCTCTGACCGTAGCTGTAGTGAGCAAGCCCTTCTCATTTGAAGCCAGCATGCGGAAGAAGAACGCTGAAGAGGGTATTGCTCGACTAAAGGACAATGTCGACACCCTGATCGTTATCGACAATGACCGGCTCCTTCAGCTCAACTCCCAAGGTGATCAGACCTACACCTGGGAAGATGCTCTGAAGATGGCCGACTCAGTACTGCAGCAAGGAATACAAGCCATCGCTGAAGTGGTGACGGTACCAGGTGAGATCAACGTAGACTTCGCTGACGTTCGCACCATCTTGAACAACGCCGGACCGGCTTGGTTGGCCATCGGCCGAGGCAAAGGTGAGAACCGTGCGGTGGAAGCAGCCCGCCAGGCAACCAAGAGCCCTCTGTTGGACATCTCCATGGACGGCGCGAAGCGCATACTGTTCGTAATCACTGGTGGACCCACCCTGACACTGCAAGAGGTACAGGACGCTGCCCAGGTGATCCAAGACCTTTCGGATCCGGATGCCAACATCATCTTTGGTACCTGTCGGGACGCCAAACTGGACGACGAGATCAAGATCACTATGGTAGCTGCAGCGTTCCCGGTCATGGCAGAGAACCAGCAACTACGGGAAGACGAACTGGAACGATTGCTCCAGGATGTGATCCCCCAGTCGGAAGAAGAACTGGATGTGCCAAGCTTCTTGCGCCGCCAGTCTAGTAACAAGAATCGCGGCTTTTTCCGTTAAAATCTGTCAATAACGTCAAGGCTCTCGGAATCACCGGTCATGCTAGAGTAAATAGACGGAAAAGCTACATCAGTAGCAACGCCGGGACGGGCCGGGAGCCCATTAAAAATTGAGTAATGTTCTCGGAGGCCTTAGCGCACTAATCCCCCTTTATCCAAGTATTTAAATCAGGTGCCGAGAATCAACTTTTGACCGCCCTCCATAATTGGAGGGCGGTCTTTTTTTGTGCCTTACGTTGTCGTCAATTGGATCTTACGTAAACTTCACGCCTATGACGAAAATCGTAATGGTTTGACAAGGTAATAATCGGTATATACACTCTAGGCACTATAGATAGTAGGTTTAGTTAACAATAACACTATATGTAGTATTTAATACGAATTTAAGAAAAATATAAAAAAGCAACCAAAATAATGCACTGTCCCTTCTGTGGTCACCCCCATTCTAAAGTCACCGATTCCCGGGTAGTGGACAGCGGAATCCGGCGAAGGCGCGAGTGCCAGAGCTGTGAGCTCCGGTTCACTACCTACGAACGAATCCAGGCCGCCTCTCTGATGGTGTCCAAGCAAGACAACCGCAGAGAGGAATTCAACCGCGAAAAGCTCATCTCGGGAATCAGGAAAGCCTGCACGAAAAGACCAGTTGCCTCAAGGACGATCGACAAAATGGTCGAAGACATTGAGGCTGAGCTACAACACTTGGGTCACATGGAGGTCTCAACCACCGCGCTAGGCACGATGGTCATGGAAAGGCTCAGAGAACTAGATCGGGTGGCATATATCCGTTATGCCAGCGTCTACCGAGCCTTCCAGGACATAGAGAGTTTCGAAGAGGCCGTCAGAGACCTCAGAGACGAAGCGCAGCTGCCCCTGCTGGACATGCCGCCCGTCCTGCCCAAGAAAGGGCGACGGCGGCCAGTGGAAAAGGAAGCGGAGTTTCGACCAACTCAGAGAAAAACAGCCAACGGAACAAAACAGGGTGATCGACAAAGCGAGAACCCCCAACAGGGCCTGATAAATCAGGAATAGATACAGGGATTTATTAAACCGGAAGCACTATTCAATCATTTCATCCTAGGAGACCCCGACATGAACGGTAGCTTGCAGTATTCAGCCCTGACCCGACTATTGACCCTTAATAACCAGGTACATGACCTAGAGAACCAGATGTTATCGGTATCGGTCCCGGCCATCCCTGTTGGCCAGGTCATTTCCGAGCAGATGTTTGCTGGCAGCCGCATCGCTGAAATTCAGAACGAGATAGACCAGGCCGTTCGCGCCAGTTTGGCCACCTGCTGGCTAGGAAATGCAGACGCCGACGATGAAGAGTACGAACTCTAAGCTATATAGGTCAATCTAGGACCAACGGATCTGATCCGTAAGGTCCACAAGTGTTTCTTAAAAGGTTCCCGAGGATGTGTGTGATAGTGTGGGGCGGGTTTTAGACCCGCCCTTAACTATTGGCCCCAATAGGGGACCATCCACACATCGGTTGGCGGTCCCTTTTCAGCGATTATAAATGCATCCTGCCAACCAAAACCTCGCCCCCTTATTCCCTCATTTTTGCTCCGTCTCCGACCATTTGCGAGAAAAATGCGGCTGCGTTTTTTCGGCCCTTTTCTCTGCTCGACCTCCTCTTGAAAACCCCCAACTATCCCCTTATAAATGGATGATTTTGGATTACAATATTCCTCTGATTTCTATTGACTTGGCATAAAACGCGGGTCTAGAATTCGCCTACTACCTTTTGTAGTTCCCGGAAGACCAACCACATCATGTTGTGGTATGCGACATAACTTAGACCTCAATATGTGGTATGTTGTAGGTGGTATTTCGGGTCGGATTACCGGTACCTCTCTGACATTCGGGAGGCGAAAATCCGTGCAACGAATGCTACAAGATAGAGGGCATTCTGGGGAATTGTCCACCGCTTCTATCATTAATGAGGAACATCGAAATGACCGCCACTCATGAAGGCCCAACAACACAGACTGGAACCAGCTCGGATATCCGGGAAAGACGACGACGCATATCTACGGCTCTAGAAGCCGCTGGAATAGCCCAACAGACTAATGACCGGGCCACAGAATTAACCACTAACGCCAAAGTGGTGTTGGAGCGACGCTATCTCTCCAAGGATCGCGAGGGCAACATCCTGGAAGACTCTGTTGGTATGTTCCGCCGCGTAGCTGAGAACCTCTCACAGGCGGACAGGAACTACGGCGCCACCGAGGAAGAACGGCAAGCCACTGAAGACAAATTCTTCTTTGCGATGCAGCGTTTAGAACTGCTTCCCAATTCGCCTACCCTGATGAATGCTGGGCGTGAATTGCAGCAGCTGTCGGCGTGTTTTGTGCTGCCTGTTGATGACAACCTGGGTTCTATTTTTGACAAGGTCAAGCAGACCGCCCTCATTCATAAGAGTGGCGGTGGAACCGGCTTTTCATTTAACCGTCTGCGTCCCGAGGGTGACGTGGTTGGCTCAACAGGTGGCATTGCCAGCGGTCCGGTCAGTTTCATCCGTGCCTTTGATGCCGCCACCGACGTGGTGAAACAGGGTGGCACCCGTCGCGGCGCCAATATGGGCATCTTGAACGTTAACCACCCAGACGTTGAGAAGTTCATCCGTGCCAAAGAAGACGGTAAGAACCTGAGCAACTTCAACATATCTGTTGCCGTTAACAAAGACTTCATGGAGCGCGTCAAGGCGGGTCAGGAGTATGACCTGGTCAACCCTCGCACCGGTCAAATAACCGGTCAACGCAACGCCAAAGATGTGTTTGACACGCTGACCAACATGGCCTGGAAGACCGGCGATCCGGGCTTAATCTTCTTGGACGTGATCAACCGGGACAACCCCAACCCACAGTTGGGTGAAATCGAAAGCACCAACCCGTGCGGCGAGCAGCCCCTGTTGCCCCACGAGTCTTGCAACCTGGCCTCTATTAACGTAGCCCGCATGGTCAACATCGCCAACGGCGACACCATGATCAACTGGGAACGCCTGGATGAGACCGTCGATATCGCCGTCCACCTGTTGGACAACGTTATCGATATGAATAACTATCCAATCCCTGAAATCGAAGAGATGAGCAAGAAGACCCGCCGCATAGGTCTTGGCGTCATGGGATTCTCTGACCTGCTCATTGAACTGGGCATTCGGTATGACTCGGAAGAGGGACTGCAGACGGCTCGCGACGTGATGCGCCGCATTCAAGAGCGGACCCACCAAGCTTCCGCAGAACTCACCCAAACGCGGGGTTCATTCCCCGCTTGGGACGGCAGCATCTATAGCCAGCCCAGTGCGGACGGCTCTGTGCACCCCATGCGTAACTCAGCGCCAACCACCATTGCGCCTACCGGTACCATCAGCATCATCGCCGGAGCATCCAGCGGTATCGAGCCGCTGTTTGCCCTGAGCTATGTTCGCAACGTCATGGACAACACCAAGCTGGTTGAAGGCAACCCCTACTTCGAGGCTGTAGCCAAGCAGGAAGGGTTCTACTCCGAAGATTTGATGGAGGAGTTGGCCCAGACTGGCAGCCTGGAGACGATGGACATCCCAGAGTGGGTCAAGGACGTCTTCCGGGTTTCCCATGACATCGCCCCTGAGTGGCACGTAAAGATGCAGGGTGCGGTACAAGAGTACGTCGATAACTCAGTCTCAAAGACCATCAACTTCCCGCATGACGCCACCGAGGAAGAGATTGCCGGCGCCTACATGTTGGCCTATGAACTGGGTTGCAAGGGCATCACCGTCTACCGCGATGGCAGCAAGGACGGTCAGGTACTAAGCACCGGTCACACTGGAACAAGTAATGAAGTGGTCGACGAGGTATTAACCCCTCGCAAGCGGCCTCAGTCCATCAGAGGTGTCACCGAGCGGGTGCGCACCGGTCACGGAAACATGTATGTAACCATCAACTTTGACGAGGCGGATACGCCATTCGAACTGTTCGGCAACCTGGGCAAAGCCGGTGGCTGCGACTCGGCCCAGCTGGAGGCGATCTCTCGGCTGGTGTCCTTGGCGCTGCGCTCCGGAATTGAGCCGGCCACGGTCATTGACCAACTACGCGGTATCACCTGCTGTCCCGCGTGGGATGAAGGCACCCTGGTGCGCTCCGGCCCCGACGCAGTGGCGCTTGCGTTGGAACGGCACACTACCGGTACTCAAGAGCATGGCGATGCCAGAGATTCCAGTGAAGTTCAGCTGAAGTTCACTCCGCAAGTTGTGAACGTCGATGGAAATGGCAACGGGAATGGAAATGGTCACGCCAAAGAGATACTGAATGCTCGCAAGTGCCCGGAGTGCAATACCCCGGTCATCTTTGAAGAGGGATGCATGAAGTGCATTGCCTGCAGTTGGAACAAGTGCGACTAACCGACTAGGGCACAGATTTAGTGGAACGTCGTATTAGCAGAAAGAGAGGTTAGAGAACCTAAAAAAAGAATTTTCCGGCAGGCCTGACTGGAACAGGATGGGTTGTGTGGAGGCCGACTGCTGCTGCGGCTAATCGAGTCTCATGTGTGGTGCGGTTCCTGAACCAGTCTGGCTGCCCTTCCAGAGTCCCCGGCGGTCATGCCGGGGACTCTTTTTTTGACTCTATATACGAAGTCATTTGTCCGAAGCAACGTAGCCATCATATTTGAATGATGTGAACCAAATCGTCTAGTGAGAAGTAACCATACCATACAAATCAAGAGGGATAAAACCCTACCCATGCTATAATTTCGACGCGTCTGGCCCCCTTGATTACATAACTAAACAAAACTCAACGATATTCGTCAGATAGCAAATTCAGTTACTATTTGTGCCCCCCAACCTGGGCTGAAGGAAAACGTAATGTCCAAGGCAGAAAACTCTGCAAAACCCGCAATCGCTATCACCATGGGCGACCCTTGTGGCATTGGCCCGGAGGTTGTGGTTAAAGCCATGGCCGACCCCATCGTCTACGCCACTTGCCGACCTTTGGTGGTGGGAAACGTCTACGCCTTGGAACAAGCGGTTGCGTTAACTGGACTTCCCTTAAAGATCAAAGAAGTCGATGAGACCACGGTGGCAGGCACAGAGCCAGGAGTAATTGAGGTTGTGGACATCCACAACCTGAACCCGGAAGACATCACCGTTGGCGAGATCAGTCCCACCTGTGGCAAGGCAGCCATGGAATGGGTGACTAAAGCCGGACAACTAGCTTTAGCCGGATTGGTCGATGCATTGGCCACAGCGCCTCTTAATAAAGAAGCTGCCAGCCTGGCCGGTTACAAATCCATTGGCCACATGGAACTGCTACAAGAACTGTCCAAGAGTGAACTGGTGGCCACCATGTTGATGGCCAAAAACCTACGTGTTGTCCACCTGAGCACCCACCGGTCTCTGAGCCGGGCCTGTGAACTGGTCAAGAAAGACCGAATCCTTGAGTACCTGCAACTCACCCATGATAGTTTCGTTAGCTACGGATTCGTGAGTCCGAGGATCGGCACGGCAGCCCTCAACCCCCACGGAAGCGACGGCGGACTTATGGGCGATGAAGAGGCAGATGAGATATTGCCAGCTGTAGAAGCTGCTAAGGCACTGGGTATCAACGCCATTGGCCCGGTACCAGCGGATATCATCTTTCACCAGGCCATTCAGAACCAATATGACGTGGTGCTCTGCATGTACCATGACCAGGGGCACATCCCGGTCAAGGTCTACGGTTTTGAAGAGAGCATCACCGCCAACCTGGGTTTGCCGTTCATTCGGACATCGGTTGACCACGGCACGGCTTTTGACATCGCTGGGAAAGGCGTCGCCTTCCACGAGAGCATGCTGGAATCGATTCGATTGGCAGTCTCACTGGCCCGCGGCGACGGAATGTCGGCATTCTAATCGTCAAAAAGGCGTCGACAAGAGACTGATTTCAGCTTAATCCCAATTGCCGGTGCTATAATGATGCCCGGTATTTGTAGGCTGATTCTGGCTGCAAATCGGCTTAATCATTCGTCCGACTCATTCTTAAGGAACGGAATAATAAGATGAAAGTGGCTTTCATTGGTGGGGGCAAGATGGCAGAAGCTATCCTCCACGGAGTCCTGTCTGGCAAACTGGCAGACCCCAGCGACATCAGTGTTGGCGAGCCTGTGCCAGAACGTCGGGAGTATCTCTCGATACAATTTGGCGTTGCCGCCGATGCTGACAATCTGAAGTCTGCCCAACAGGCAGATTTGGTGGTATTTGCCATCAAACCACAGGACCTTGGCTCGGTGATGGGCCAGCTAAAAGGCCAATTGGACCCAGGGCAGGCAGCTCTTTCTATAGTTGCCGGTGCCAAAATGGACACCTTGACCAAAGGACTGGGTCATCCGGCAGTGGTTCGCGTAATGCCCAACACCCCCGCCCAGATCGGTGAAGGCATGTCTCTTTGGACTTGTTCCGAAGGGGTCGACGATTCCAAACGTGAGTTGATTAAGGCTGTACTTGGAACCATTGGCCAAGAGATTTACGTATCAGATGAAAAATACATGGATATGGCCACGGCATTGAGCGCAAGTGGCCCGGCTTACGTATTCTTATTTATAGAAGCCCTAATTGATGCCGGTGTCTACGTGGGTATGCCTAGAGACATGGCTCGCACATTGGCCTTGCAAACCGTTTATGGCAGCACCAAGTTACTGATGGATACAGAAATGCATCCTTCAGTTGCGAAAGACATGGTTGTCTCGCCGGCCGGGACCACGGCAGAAGCGCTACGAGTGCTAGAAGACCGGGGTGTCCCCGCTGCCATCGTCAGCGCTGTGGACGCCGCCTACAGAAAATCGATCCAACTGGGACAGGGGTAATATATTGGCAGACCTGATTCACCTGATAATCACCATATTTACCTTCGCCATCTTCGCCAGGGTAATTTTGACCTTCGTCATCCCAATGGTTGGAGGCAGACCCCATCCCATGTTGATCACGGTCATCACTCTGGTGAACCAAGTAACGGAGCCCATATTGGGACCTGTTCGGCGCAGCCTACCCAGCTTTGGCGGTTTCGATTTCAGCCCCATGGCGGTGCTAATCATTCTGCTCCTCCTGCATAAAGTAGTAGACAGGGTTTTTGGAACACAGGGTTCAATTGGTTGAAATTTGCGGTTTTAGACAGCCGTGCTGCCGATTTAACGCTTGAGATGTGACATTGGAAGACCAACTACAAAAAGACATCGCATCCATGCGCATAGTGCTGGATGCGGACCTCGCCGAAGCACAGCCTCGCATGCCCTCACACCCTCTTTTGATTGCTATGTGCGGCCTTCCGGGAACCGGAAAATCCCACTTCGCGGCTAAGCTGAGTGAAGAGATTCCCCTCCTAATCTTAGAAACAGACCGGCTCCGAAAGGTTTTGGTTACGCACCCTAAATACACCACCCAAGAACACCGCAGGGTATTCAATTCCTGCTACCAACTGATCGTCTACTATCTGATCAACGGCTACAGCGTTTTGTTCGACGCTACCAACCTAAACGAAGATTTCCGATCCTTACTCTACGATATTTCTAGCACCACCGCCGCACCTTTGGCGTTGGTGCATGCCACTGCCCCCCAGAACGTCGTTCGCCGTCGGCTGAAACAGCGTAAGGCCGACCGCCATGCCAATACCTACTCCGACGCTGGCTGGCTAATCTACACACGACTAGCACCGGTTGAAGAACCGGTGGAGGGTGAGCATTACGCGCTAGACACCTCCCAAAGCATCGAACCGATTCTGGAACAGGTGATTGCCTGGGCCAAGTCTGGCGGGCAGGACCCGGTGCCCTCTCCTCAATAATTCGATATATAGGTGTATAGGCTCCATGACCACCGCGACGCCAAAGTCCAAAGCTGCAAAAGCCGTCAAAACTCACAAGTCGTTGACGATTGATGTTAAATCGGCCGATATCACTGAGATAGACACACCTGCTCTAGTGGTTAACCTCTTCCGAGGGGTTAAGAAACCAGGTGGTGCCACCGGCGCGGTGGACCAGGCTCTGGGCGGGCTCATTACCGATTTAATCAAAGATGGGGAGATCAAAGGCGGGGCCGGTGAGACCACACTGATTCACACCCTGGGCAAGATAAAGCCCAGCCGGGTATTGGTGGTAGGACTTGGTCCGCAGGATAAGTTTGACAGCCAGGTTGTGCGCCGGGTGTCGGCAGAAGTGGTCCGGTTTCTGCGCCGCAAAGGAATCTCCAAAGCTACCACCATCGCCCACGGCGCGGGCATTGGCGGACTTGATCCCCAGGCGTCTGGCCAGGCAATCGCCGAAGGCGCACACCTGGGCCTGTATAAGTTTGGCATCTACCTGACCAAGGAAGATAACTCCACCAACGAATTCGAGAAATTGACTGTAGTGGAGCAGGATAAAGACCGGGCCATGGCGATTGCCGCCGGCGTGAAGCTTGGCTCCACCTCTGCTCAAGCGTCCATCATCGCCCGCAACATGGTCAATGAACCGGCCAACCACATGACGCCGTCGCGCATGGCTGAAGCGGCCCAGAAAGTGGCATCAGAACAGGGTCTGGGCATCGAGATCATGGACAATGTCCATATGAAAGAGATGGGAATGGGTGCGTTTATGGGTGTGGCCCAAGGCACTAATGAACCCGCCAAACTGATTATCTTGCGCTATGACGGAGACCCAGCCAATCCTGAGAACAACCTTGGTCTGATTGGGAAAGGTATTACCTTCGACACCGGCGGAATCTCCCTTAAACCTCCGGGCGGGATGGAAGCGATGAAGGGCGATATGGCCGGCGGCGCGTCAGTCATTGCCGCCATGCAGATAATCGGCCAGAACAAGCCCAAGATAAACGTGCTGGCCGTGATCGCCGCTACGGAAAACATGCCTGGAGCGTCGGCCCAGCGCCCCGGCGATGTGGTCCGGGCCATGAACGGCAAGACCATCGAAGTGATTAACACCGATGCTGAAGGCCGCTTGGTTCTGGCTGATGCACTGTGTTACGCCCGAGAACAGGGCATCACCCGGCTGGTGGATGTTGCCACGCTCACCGGCGCCATGGTGACCACGCTAGGTAAAGCCTGCACCGGAGTCATGGGCAATGATGACACGTTGGTGCAGCAGATAATTGATGCCGGAAAGAAGACCGGCGAGAAGTTCTGGGAATTGCCAATGTTTGACGAGTACAAAGACCTGATTAAAAGCGACGTCGCCGATATGAAGAACACCGGCGGAAGACAGGCCGGTTCGATCACTGCGGCCCTGTTACTGGCAGAATTCGTGGATGGCGCGGCCTGGGTTCACCTCGACATCGCCGGTACCTCAACTTCAGATCGGGCTTCGGGCTATCTGGTCAAAGGCGCCACGGGCGTGCCCGTCCGAACCCTGGCCCAGTTGGCCACTGACCTAGCCGAGGCAGGTGCACCCAAGAAGTCGAAATCCAAAACTAAAGCCAAGTAACGGAGGCTTCTCGTGACAAGTTCACCCTCAACCAGTTCATATGGAACTATCGGCCAGCCAGTCGGTCGAGCCGAAGGGCCGGCCAAAGTCACCGGCCAAGCGATATTTCCTGCCGATGTGAACCTACCAGGCACCCTGGTGGGCAAGTGTCTGCGCAGCCCGTTCCCCTACGCTAAGATCGTTTCGATCGATTCTGACTCAGTGGCCGCCGCCCGCAAAGTGCCCGGTGTCCATGCTGTACTGACGGCCGATAACATCCCACCGCACTTAGTGGGACGCATGCTTCGTGACATGCCGATACTCGCCCGTGACGTGGTGCGGTTTGCCGGGCAGAAAGTGGTGGCCGTTGCTGCGGAAGACGATGACATCGCCGAAGAGGCGCTGAGTCTCATCGAGATTGAGTACGAAGAACTGACACCAATCTTAGACCCGGCCGATTCTATGAAGCCTGAGGCTCCGGTGCTGCATCCGAACTTCGCTGATTACGTTGGGATTCCCGACGGCAGCCAGATCCATCCAAACACCGCTGGGCACGCAACATGGAGCAACGGCGATATAGAGCAGGGGTTCGCCGAGGCTGACCTGGTTTTTGAGCACACATTCAGGACAAACCACCAACACCAGGCCTATATCGAACCCCATGCCTCCGTCGTCTTTCTGGACAACAGCGGCCGAGTTCAGACCTGGGTGAACAGTAAGATGCCTTTCCAGGTACGACAGCAGTTGTCTGAAGGCATTGACCTACCCACCGACCAGATTAGGGTCAATCCAACCACCATTGGCGGCGACTTTGGCGGCAAAGGCGGGTTCATGGACAGCCACCTAGGTTTTTGGCTCTCCAAGACCACTGGCCGACCCGTGCGCATGGTGATGACCTACATCGAAGAGCTGATGGCTGGCAATCCACGACACCCGGCCGTAATGACCTTCAAAACCGGGCTTAAAAAAGACGGGTCGATTACCGCTCGCCAAGCCCACCTGATCTATGATAGTGGTGGCTACGCAGCGTTCAAACCGGCTCGAGGCGTTACCTACGGTTCGCGCTGCTTGGGGCCGTACAAAATACTTCACGGCCATATCGACTCCGACGTCGTTTACACCAATCAAGTCCCATGTGGCAGCATGCGTGCACCCGGCGACCCCCAGTCAATCTTCGCCGGAGAGGTGCAGATGGACCTGATCGCCAGAGAGCTTGGTATGGATCCTGTAGAGTTCCGCAAGATCAACCTGGTGCAAGATGGCGACGCCTCTCCACTGGGCCACTACTGGAAGAACATCATGGGGATCCGGACTCTGGATGCCGCCGTGGAGAAGGCAGAATACGACCAGGCAAAGCCCCAAACAGCGGGCAAACTGATTGGCCGAGGCATGGCCCTCTGCGAGCGTCATGTTGGTGCCGGCAGCTCCACAGTCAAGATAACCATCGACGCCGATGGCACAGTCACCCTTTATACTGCTTTGCCCGATACCGGATCAGGCTTTTACACCGTGCTACGTCAGATACTGGGTCAGGAACTAGGCGTGGCTTACGATCAGATAAAACTGGAAAACTGGAGCACCGACGATGTGGCCTTCGAAACCGGAGTGGGTGGCAGTCGTGTGACCCACGTTGCCGGTCAAGCAGTTTTCCAGGCCGCCCAAGAACTTCGCCGCCAGCTAGTGACCATGTCCGCTGATATGTTTGGTTGGCCTGAAGACGAGACTGGATTCGCTCAAGGCCAAATCATTGCGCCGGGCAAGATGTCAATGAACCTTGGCGACTTGGTTTCCCGCTCCGGTAGCCAAATGGAAGCCAATCACACCTACGACTCGGAAAGGGACGAAGAGATTACTGTCTTTTGTGTCCAGATAGCCGAAGTGGAAGTAGACGTGGAAACGGGACAAGTGCAACTGACGAAGTTTACATCCGCCCACGATGTTGGCACAATCCTGAACCCACTGGGCCATCAGGGACAGATTGACGGCACTATAATGCAGGGAATCGGATATGCCTTGACCGAAGACCTGCAGTACGACGAAGGGCATGTGACCACGCTTTCCATGGGCGAGTACAAAATTCCAACCATGCCCGATATGCCGGAACTCCGAACTGTACACGTGGCCAGCGAAAGTGGTGGCCCATCTCCCTACGGCGGCAAGGCCATCGGCGAACAGGGAATCAGCTCCGTGGCCCCGGCAATCGTCAACGCTATTCTGGATGCAACAGGCGTTGGAATAACAGAAATTCCCGTGAGTTCGGAGAAACTATTCCGCGCCATGGCCGAGCAATCTGACTCTTAACCCTTGGTGTATAATTCCCGTAATTGAATTCCATGCCTACTGGAACCCTGAATATTAGCTAGTTACATAGGAGACGAACATGCCAAAAATCAACTCGCTGGGACACGTTGGTATCTACGCAGACGACTTGATGAAGATGCGAGACTTTTACAGCCGCGTCTTAGGCCTCACGATTTCAGATGAAGACCTGGAAGAACGGGGTATGACTTTCTTCACCGCTGACAAAGAGCGGGAGCACCACGAATTTGTGCTGATGAAGGGTCGTGTTACCCGTGACGACGCTAAGGTCATCCAACAGATTTCGTTCATCGTTCCCTCATTGGACGATCTTCGGGAGTTCAAGACCCGGCTAGAGGCTGAACCCGATGTAAAGATTGAGCGTATTGTCAGCCATGGCATCGCCTTTGGCATGTACTTCTTCGATCCGGAAGGCAACCGCCTCGAGCTGTACGTTCGCACTCCCTACAACGTTCCGCAGCCACTGGGAGATGCCATCGACATCATGGCATCCACTGACGAAGAATTGGAAGCGATTGCCAAGGCCCGCATTCCCGCAGGCGCATAACCTCTTCCAAAGCTCCCAGCAACTGGATATAAAGCTGATAGACGCGCCCCTACCGTAGAAAACCTTAGGACGCCTATCGGCTTTATATTTTGGTCAAATTCGTTGAGTTGTTTTGCAACCCACTCAATGTAGAATGAGCCTTTGGTTTCGTTGACAATCTCAGGCAGCAATTCCATAATACTCAACCAGCAATAGTAATCGCTATTCAGTATGTTCATCATTCAACACCAGAACAGTCCTCTCCGCTCTACAAACCGATAATGAGTAGCCCCCAATCAGCACGCTACGAAGACCTCCCACATAGCTACCACATCTTCAAGTGGCGGATATTGCTGGCCTTTGCTGGTTTCTACCTTTTTCTCTACCTGGGTCGGTTCAACTTCTGGCCAGTGGCCCCGCTGGTTAAAGAAGACCTTAGCCTCAGTAATTTCGAAATTGGTCTTGTAAACGCCCTGCTCTTGTGGGGATTTGGTCTGGGCGACCTGGTGCACGGCCGGCTGGCCGAGACCTATGGGCTGCGCTTGTGGGTAATGATTGGCGCCATTCTCACTACTGTTTTCAACATCATCACCAGCTATGCCACCTCTGCAGTGACCATGGCCATCCCTTGGGGAATCGCCGGATTTGTGAACGCTGCCTGCTGGGCACCGGGCATCAGCATGGTCTCCCAGTGGTGGCCCCGCCGAAATAGAGGATTGGCACTCGGCATAGTCGGCACCGCTGCGGGTGGCGCAATGGTCACCATGTGGTGGATCTCGGGGTATGTGGGCGCAGAGTGGGGCTGGCGGGCATCGTTCCGATATCCGCCGATGATAATCGCCGTTTTGGGAATCGCCTTTTATTTCATCGCCCGCGACCGCCCCACCGACGTTGCCCTCCCCGAGTACGTGGAAGAAGACGAAATCTCGGCCACTCCAGAGTCAATTGATCCGGAACTACTAAAAGGTTTTGGCCCCTATAAAGTCCTGCTGGGCAATACCAGGTTCCTGCTGGCCTGCCACGTCAAAGGTCTGGAGAACGTGGTTCGGTACGGCCTTACCACTTGGGTGCCGATCTACTACTTTGAAGAAGGCGGGCTATCCATTGAGTCCACGGTCTTTCTGACTATCCTGCTGCCATTGGGCTACCTGATTGCGCCTCCGGTGGCCGGCATAATCTCGGACCGGTATTTGGGCAGCCGACGGCGTCCAATGGTAATCTTCTCCTGTGCAGTTAGCGCAATTGTGCTGGTGGGAATCGCCTTGGCCCCACCGGTCAATGTGACCCTGGGAGCTGCGCTGCTACTGATCGGCGGGTTGTCCATGGGCATGTCTCCAATGTCCACGGTGGCGGTGGACATTGCTGGCCGTCGCATGTCCGGGACCGCTTCCGGCTTGCTGGACGCCCATGGCTACGCCTACGCTGGCGCTCAAGCGCTGGTTTTTGCCGCAGTTCTGGACATGGCCGGCAGTCCCTGGCCGATAGTATTCGTAGCTATGTCCGTCACCCGAGTGGTATCGGGCATCATGATTTCCCGCGTCAGGGTCTGACGCTAATAGGTATATGAGAAACACGCCCCAACAATTGATTAGCGGCCTGCGCCCGGCACACCCCTCCCTTTGAGCGCCATAGAACCTAGGCGGTACGACGACCTCCCACCCAGTTACCACATCTTCAAGTGGCGGATTCTGCTGGCCTTTTCCGGCTTTTACCTATTCCTCTATCTGGGTCGGTTCAACTTCTGGCCGGTTGCTCCGCTGGTCAAGGCAGACTTGAGCCTTAATAACTTTGAGATCGGGCTGGTGAACGCCCTGCTGCTTTGGGGCTTTGGGCTTGGCGATCTGTTCCACGGACGGCTGGCTGAGACCTATGGTCTGCGGCTTTGGATTTTAATCGGGGCCATCCTCACCACGGTCTTCAATATCATCACCAGTTTTGCGACCTCGGCCGTTACCATGGCCATCCCGTGGGGTATTGCCGGGTTTGTGAACGCCGCCTGCTGGGCGCCGGCAATCAGCATGATCTCCCAGTGGTGGCCACGCAAGAACCGAGGGTTGGCGTTGGGTATTGTAGGCACATCCGCCGGTGGCGCAATGGTGTTGATGTGGTGGATCTCCGGTTACGTAGGCGCTGAATGGGGCTGGCGTGCGTCCTTCCGCTATCCGCCGATGATCATCGCAGTTCTGGGCGTGGCCTTCTATTTCATCACTCGTGACCGGCCGTCTGATGTTGGTCTGCCGGACTACGTTGAAGAAGATGCCGTTTCGGCCACTCCCGAATCCATTGACCCTGCACTCATAAAAGGCTTTGGGCCGTACAAGTTGCTGCTCTCCAACACCCGGTTTCTGATGGCCTGCCACGTGAAGGGGCTGGAGAACATAGTCCGATACGGCCTCACTACCTGGGTGCCGATTTACTACTTTGAGGAAGGCGGGCTGTCGATCGAATCCACCGTGTTGCTCACGATCTTGCTTCCGGCGGGGTACCTGATTGCGCCTCCTGCCGCCGGGATATTTTCAGACCGGTACCTAGTCAGCCGACGACAGCCGATGATCCTCTTCTCTTGCGCGGTCAGCGCGGCGGTGCTGATTGGCGTCGCATTTGTTCCGCCAGTTAACGTTACCGCTGGGGCCGCGCTGATGTTTGCGGGCGGACTGTCGATGGGTCTTTCATCCATCAACTCTGTGGCGGTCGATATTGCCGGCCGGCATATGTCCGGCACTGCAACCGGCATTATGAGCGCGCACGGGTATGCCTATGCCGGAGCCCAGGCCCTGATATTTGCCGCCGTTCTAGACATGGCTGGCAGTCCGTGGCCGATAGTGTTCCTGGCCATGGCGGCCACCAGGGTGATCTCTGCGGTCATGATCTCCCGCGTTAACGTCTAACCCAGCCTAATCCGAGGCTGAATGGCAACCTGACTGAGCTTGAATTGACTTCGCAGACCTTAATGCTAGAATTAGTAATCGCAATTGATTGCAATAACATGTAATCGCACAACAGCAATATTCAGGATTGCAATCGTGTTCCAAGTAATAAACCTATGATTAAGCACGAACAAGCCATTGAGACTCTGCGCCTGAAGGGTCACCGACTAACTCCTCAACGACTTATCGTCCTCTCCATCATTGCCTCAAGCGATGGTCATATGGGCGTGGACGAAGTCTTTCAGGCGGCAAAAAAAACCTATCCGTATATGGATATCGCCACCGTCTACCGCACGCTGCATCTGTTCAAAGATTTGGGTGTGGTGACCGAGGTAGCCATTGGGGACCGGCTGCATTTTGAGCTGACTGATCTAGACGGACACCATCACCATATGGTCTGCCGGGCCTGTAACGGCGCGTTCAACTTGAGCCCACACTACTTGGCTGAATTTCGAGACACATTGAATAAAGAGTTTGGATTTGAGCCTGACTTGGAGCATTTTGCCGTAACCGGTATTTGCATCGATTGCCAAAGGTCCGAGTTCGAATCCAAAGAGAAACAAAAATAAATGCAGCGTATTTTTACGAACCTCGGGTCGAGCTTCAGATTCTGGGCGGTGCTGATGGCGGCGATGGCTATCGTGGCCTGCGGCAGCGACGGTTCAGATTCATCTAGAAATAGCAACCAACAGGACGGTCGCCTAATCGTCGTGACCACCGTGTCACCCATCACCAGCATCGTCGAGAACATCGGTGGCTCCAAGATCAGTTTGGAGGGCGTAGTGCCTGAGGGCGTAAATTCCCATACCTTTGAGCCAACTCCGTCGATGGCCAAACTTATGGCCCAGGCCGACTTGATTATCATCAACGGCCTATTTTTGGAGGAATTGACCTTGGCTTTGGCAGAGTCAAATAAAAAATCAGACGCGGTGATCCTGTCTCTGGGCGAACAGGCCGTGACGCCCGAACAGTGGCGGTTCGATTTCACTTTCCCGGAGTCCGGAGGTCACCCGAACCCGCATCTCTGGCCTGATCCCAATCTGGGACTGAGCTACGCTGAACTGGTTCACGACCAACTTGTAGCCCTCGACCCTCAGAACGAAGCCTATTTCACCGAAAACCTGAGTCGCTTTCGGGAAAGGGTTGCTCAGATGGATAAAGCCATTAGGATTGCCGTGGCCACAGTGCCGGAGCAGAACCGAAAATTGCTGACCTACCATGACTCTTGGGCTTATTTCGCCGAACAATACGGCATGGAAGTCATCGGGGCAGTGCAGCCATCAAACTTCTCCCAGCCCTCGGTCAGAGAGGTTGCTGAGTTGATTGACCAGGTCAATGACTTGGGCTTGCCAGCCGTGTTTGGCTCTGAAGTTTTTTCCAGTGACGTATTGGAAGCAATCGCCAGTGAAGCCAACGTTGCATTCGTTGATGACTTGGCTGACGACGACCTACCTGGCAAACCCGGCGACCTGGAGCACACCTACCTGGGACTGATGCAAAATAACCTGGCTGCCATGATCCCGGCCTTAGGCGGAGATGCCAGCGCCGTGATGGCGCTGAACATTGAAAACGTGTTTGACGGAGAGAGTGAGGCAATTTACCCGCAATAAACCAGAAAAAGGAATCAACCAAGGGGACTGGCAGTCTCTTTTAAGAACATAGATAAGGAAAACCATGCTACACCCAATACCCCATCACCCCGGGCCCGGAGAGCCCATAGTGGAAATCGACTCAGTCACCTGCGGCTATGAGAAGCAACGGGTACTGACCGACGTAAGCCTGAAGATCATGCCCGGCGACTTTGTTGGCCTCCTTGGCCCTAGCGGCTCTGGCAAAACCACTCTTTTGCGAACAGTTCTAGGAGCAGTCGACGTTTACGAGGGCGAAGTCCTAGTTAAAGGCGTTTCTACGTCCAAGAAACGGCCTAGAGTGGGCTATGTGCCCCAATTGGAGACCATTGACTGGAACTTCCCGGTGACTGTCCAAGAAGTTGTGATGATGGGCCGTACCATGGAGAACCGACTGTTCCCCTGGTACAAAAAAGAAGAGAAAGACCTGGCAGCCGAAATGATGGGCCGTCTGGGAATCTTGAACCTGGCCGACCGGCACATCCGAGAGTTGTCCGGTGGCCAGCAACAGCGGGTGTTTCTAGCCCGTGCGCTGATCAGCAGCCCTGAATTATTGTTGTTGGACGAGCCGACTTCCGGTGTGGACATCAAGACTCGGGACGATGTCATGCATTTGCTCCATGACCTGAACCACGACGGCGTGACCATCATCATCACCACCCACGAAATAAACGCCGTGGCGGTCCACCTGCCCTGGGTCGTGTGCCTGGCCGGGCGGATTCTGGCCGAGGGGCCACCGTCCGAGGTTATAACCACCGAAGTGCTGCGGATGACCTATGGCGCCGAGATGCCAGTCATCCACTACGAAGGCATGACAATTGTGGCGGAGAGTCCCCATTCCTACGGCAGAAATGGTGGAGCCAATGGGGCGGCAGATGTGCCGCCGGTTCACGTTCACGAGCCTGGAGGAGATCCGCTTGAAGAAGCTGGGCACCTACGCCAACAGGGGTTTGACCCGAATATAGAAGCGCGTCACGTTCGGGTTCACCGGACCGACGCCAGCGCCCACTCCAATCATGACCATGAACACTTGGCTCATCCCGCTAGCGAAGCCGACCATCCTCCTGAGCATGACTCGGATTCAAACGCTGATACCAATAACGAGGCCAGCAATGTTTGAGCCTTTTGAGTATCAGTTTTTTGTGCGAGGGATAATCGCCGCAACTATGGTCGGTGGCCTCTGCGGTCTAATCGGCGTGTACATCGTGCTGAAACGCATGTCCTACATTGGACACGGCCTTTCCCACGCTGTGCTCGGCGGGGCAGTGGTTAGCTTCGTGCTCTCCATCAACTTTCTGATCGGCGCCACCGTTTGGGGGTTCTTCTGTGCCCAACTGATTGCCCTGACCGCGAAGAAACGCAAGATAGCGGCTGATGCGGCTATTGGCGTTATCACCACGGCCAGCTTTGCCATTGGAATCGTGCTCATCAGTCGTTACAAGTCCTTCACCAGAGACTTTGAGGCCGCACTGTTTGGCAACATACTAGGCGTGAGCGTGGGTGATTTGATGGCCATTGTGGTGGTTGCACTGGCGACCATTGCCGTGTTGTTTGTGGCCTACAAATACTTTTTGTTTGCGACCTTTGACGGTGAGGTGGCCCAGTTCTACGGTGTCCCCACCGGCTGGGTGGAAACCCTGTTCTCGTTGGTGTTGGCAGCCACGATTGTGGTCTCTATGCAAGTCTTGGGCGTACTGCTGATTGCCGGAGCCACGGTCATTCCGCCGGTATCGGCAAGGATGCTGAGTGATCGGTTCCGGTCGGTGTTGCTGCTCTCCACAGGTCTGGGCGCTGCCTGCGGTTTCGTCGGCATCTATCTGAGCTTTTTCATAGATGTCTCATCAGGGGCAGCTGTGGTCTTGGTCGAGGCTGGAGTTTTTGCCCTGATCATGGCCTACACCAACCTGCGGTCTAAACGGGTACCAAGCGCAATATTTGATGCCCACCCGGTGAATGTCAGTCAGCCCAGCCCAGGTGAACCCGACTAGCGATTCAGCTCGCCCATTCTTGAAAGAGGAAAATCATGGCTGAAAACCAAACTGCCCTATCGGCCCTTGAGCGTAATTGGGAGATGGTGACACTGGCAGTGGCGGAAGTTGATGAAGCCACCATGGTCGCTCGACCCAACGACGATTCCAACTCCATGAGTTGGCTGATCTGGCACATGACGAGGGTGTCCGACCGGTTCATACACTTTCGGCTGACGGATAAACCTCAGCTATGGACTGCCGATGCCTGGCACGATCAATTCAATATGCCCGACGACCCACAGGAGTTTGGACTTGGATGGAGCGATAAGCGGGTAGCAGTCTGGCAATCGCCGCCCAAGGCAGTGGTGATGGCCTACTTCCATGCTGTCAACTCTGTGGTAATAGAGTACTTCAACTCACTTACAGAGCGAGAATTAACGCGTGTCATCCCTTTCCCTGCTTTGCCAGACACAATGACGGTGGGTGAGGCGCTAGGGAACCTGGTCTGGGACAACATCGCCCACGGCGGCCAAGTTGCTTACCTGCGGGGTTACTACCGGGGTATTGGCTGGCATAGATAGGCCACAGCAACTAGGCCTTTGAAGTAGGGAATACAATAGTTGTTAGCGTTTGGAATTAATACCTGAAAATTACGGGAGTTTGAATTGTCCATTGAATCAGTTGCTATCCTCAGCCCTGGCGACATGGGGCATGCCATAGGTCAACTTCTTAGAGAAAATGAACTGAAAGTTTTCACCTGTCTGACGGGCCGCAGTGACCGCACGCGTGAACTTTCGGAGAAGGCCGGAATCATCGACGTGCCCAACCTGAACGTTTTAGTTGAACAATCAGATGTGGTGATGTCGATAACAATCTCCGAGGCGGTGCCAAGTCTGTGCCATGAGATAGCGGACGCCGTTAAAGCCACCGGGACCGACCTTCTGTTCGGCGAATGTAACGCCATCGCTCCATCGTTGAGCGCTGAGATGCAAAAGGTGTTGAACGAAGGAGGCGCGCGGTATGTGGATGCCTCGATAATCGGTGGACCGCCCCGCAACGGCAATAGCCCAAGGCTTTACGTTTCGGGCGATAACGCCACCGAGTTTGAGCAACTCAAAGACTTTGGTCTGGACGTGCGAAACCTGGGGACGGAACTAGGTCGGGCGTCGGGCATCAAGATGTGCTACGCGGCCATGACCAAGGGCACCACAGCCCTACACGCGGAACTACTAATCGCTGCAGAAAAAATGGGCCTGCGCGAAGAACTCATGGCTGAGTTCGCTGGCGGCCAACAAGCGGTAATCACCCGCATGGAAGGCTGGATTCCCACCATGCCGGCCAAGTCTCGTCGATGGGTCAGTGAGATGGAAGAGATTGAGGCTACGTTTCGGGAACTGGGTCTAACGCCAGACATCTTCAAAGGTGTGGCTGACATGTACCGTATGATTGGCGCAACCCCGCTTGGAGACGAAAACCCTGAGACCAGAAATGCAACCCGAGACCTAGCAGAGACGATCCGCATCATAGCCGAGTCGTCAGGCAACTAGCTAGGCGTAAAAAGTTCTTTAGGAGCGGATTCCTCCATAGATTTCAGCTGTGATAATTGAGAAAACCTGACTTTTCGGACGCGAGACCTCCTTTTGTCTGATCGTCAGAATTTGGAATGCAACCTCGCAAAATGGATCGACAAGAAAAAAGAGCCCCGGAGACAATCACCGTCTTCGGGGCTTCGTTACTTTTCATCGGCTGGGGCAAGGGACCTAGGCTTCGGTTTGCTCGGTTACGCTGCCCTTCTTCTGGATGGTGATGTGGGCCATGGAAGTGGCGTTGGGTGCGCCGTGGAAGTGGTTCTCACCGGCGGGAATGATAACGACATCACCTTCGACGACAATCACGGTCTCGTCGTCGGTGCCAACACTGCCGGTACCATCGGTGATGATCAATATCTGGTCGCCAGAATGCTTGTGGAACTTGGTCCTCGTACCTGCATCAAAGTCTCTGATACCGAAGCTAAAATCGCTGCTGTCATCTGACTCCAAAATAGCCTGGGCCCAGACCTGTGCGCCTGTAAACAAACCGCCTGAGCCCAGGGGGCTCATCTCGACTTTTGTCTTCTCTACGCTGCTCATAGTTACTTTCTTCATGGTTTACTCCTGCTATTAACCCGACTGAGGCGGGCAAATTTAACGGACATAATAATACATTCGACCCTCGTGTAAGTCCACTAATCCCAGTCTGGCATTAGCCAGGACTTTGCACGTCATATAAGTGCTCGGCGAACTCCAGAGTGACAAATAAAAATAGTCCCGGAGACAGAAAACATCTCCGAGACTATTATCTTGCCATTGACTGGGCGAAGGGCCCTAAGCTTCGGTCTGCTCAGTTTCGCTTCCCTTCACGGTGACGGTGATGTGGGCCATGGAAGTGGCATCGGGTGCGCCGTGCCAGTGGTTCTCGCCGGCGGGGATGACAATTACGTCGCCCTCAGTGACGGTCAGGGACTCGGTGTCGTTGGCAACGATGCCGGTGCCCTCAGTGACGATTAGTATCTGGTCGCCTGAGTGCTTGTGGAACTTGTTCCTGGAACCAGCGTCAAAAGCCACGATGGCGAAGTTGAAGTTGGTGCTGTCGTCCGGGTTCAAAATGGCCTGACGCCACACCTGTGTTCCAGTCATCAGGCCTCCGGTCATCGGAGCCTTGGTTTTTTCTACGCTGCTCATGGTTACTTTCTTCATGATTTACTCCTGTTGGTGACCCACCTAGCGTGGGCAAGTTTAACGGACACAATAATACATTCCACTACAGAGTAAGTCCACTTACCCTTGTCCGAACCACTCTCTCAGTTGGTAGTCCGCATCCCTTCCAACGCCTCTGAGATGGTGCGGGCTAGGTCGCTAGGGCGGTCGGCGAACTCTGGCGTGGGATACCACTCGTAATCGAAACTTCGGAGCACATTTCCGTCGATACTACATCGGAGGTTGGAAACGATGACCTTGAAGCCCAAAACCTGGGTGGCCTTCTCAGCCAGCATTTCCAAGACCACTTCCGGGCAGTCGAAAACGACTAAAAAGCCGCCTTCTTTCTTGCCATTGGTCACACGACTGCGAAAGACCTGGCCGAGCTTTTCCACCTCGACAATAGTGTATTCGCGCTCGGGCACGTTGTGATCCGGCCAACTGATGTTGATCGGCCCGCCTACTTCCCACTGGTGCATCCCGCTAACCCAGCGCCAGGCGTTCTTTTGCGGTGGCAACGATGGCTCCGCCCTTGAATACGGCGGCCACGTCTCGCAGGTGCTCGAGGTCATCGGTTGGGTCTCCATTGACCACCAGCAGGTCGGCTTCTTTGCCAGCTTCCACGGTGCCGATGGAACTGCCGATACCAAGGGCCAGCGCTGGACTGCGGGTCCCGGCGTGTATCGCATCAATGCGAGATAGCCCGGCTTCGTGGAGCGACATGACTTCGCCCTGGAAATCTCCGAAGGGATAATAGCTCCAACCGCAATCAGACCCACCAACCAGCTTCACTCCTGCTTTAACCAGGGCGCTGAACTGGGCAAGGGAGTTGTCGCCGGATACTGTGGAACGCTCTAGTCGTTCTTCCTCGTCTGCTGTGAGGCCGCGTTCGCTCTTGAGGCCGAGTAGTCGGTTTCGGTTGGCGCGGCCCAGTCCCATAGTTGGGTTCAAGAAAACCTCAGAGGCAGCCAGTCGGTCTGCAGTTTTCTGGTCGAACCGGTACAGGCCGTTATTGTCGTAGAAGGAGCAGTGCAAAATCGCATCAACTCCAGCGTCCAGAGCAGCGTTAATGGCGTCGGTACAGCGGCAGTGGGCCAACACCGATCGGCCGCGGTTGTGGGCTTCATCCACGATGGCCGTCAACTCGGTAAGAGAGTAGGCAGCGCGGTAGGGATCACTAGTCGATGTGCTGCCACCGGAGGCGGCAATCTTGATGAAGTCGGCTCCTTGTTTGACTAGGTTGCGGACCATCTTCCGAACTTCAGCCACACCGTCAGCTTCGCCACCCATGTAATAGAGGTGGCCGCCAGTCACCGTAAGGGGCGGGCCGGAGACCAAGACCCTCGGTCCTTCCACCAAGCCTTCTGCCAAACCTTCTTTGAGGGCGAACCCGGTTCGATTCCAAGAGCCGCAGTCGCACATTGTGGTCACACCAGAAGCCACAGCGGCGGTGACGTTTTTGGCTGATCGCAGTAGGCGAACCTCGTCATTGTCATCCAGGTTCATTTGCTCGCCGGTCCTGCCGTCTCCGGGCATGTTGGTGTGGGTGTGGATGTCGAATAGCCCCGCCAACAACGTAGCGCCTGGAAACTCAAGCGTCTCTTTGGCGGCTCCGCCATTATCCAGACTTGCTGCCTCTGAAGCTGGGCCGACCCATTTGATGGAATTGCCTTGGATGGCGACCGCCATCCCTTCCTGGGCATTGCTGCCGACTCCGTCGATAAGTTTGCCGGGGATGATGACCTTGAGGGTGTTGTTGTCCAGAGGCAACGCACTACTCCTGAAAAAACGATTTTGGGCGTCCGGCTATGCTGGCTAGTCAGCCTTTCCGGTGAAAGCATGGCCGGGCCGCGTAGATTATAGCCTACCGGCGTTCTCGGAGCATAAGGAAGGCCAAGGGAACGGCAGATGCAGCGATGAGTAACAGCGCCGGTAGCGCAGCACGGGCGAAGAACGCCTCTGATGCGTTTGACCAGATGGAGGTTGCCAGAGTGTTGAAACCAATGGGGCTCAGGATTAATGTGGCGGGCAGTTCTTTCATCACTAATAGAAACACCAGAGCCCATCCGGCCATCAGTCCAGGTCTGGCTACCGGTAGAGTCACCGATGAAAAAGCCCGCAGCGGGCTGTTGCCCAGTCCACGGGCTGCTTCTTCGATCCGAGGGCTGATCTGTAACAGCGATGTTCTCACCGCTCCCAGCGCCGGGGAGAGATAAAGCACCACGTAGGCCAACAGCAGAAATCCGGTGGTTTGGTACAGCGGAGGTGCGTATCTGGCTCCGAAGAATACTAGCGATAGCGCAATGGCGATCCCCGGCAGAGCAAACCCAATATAACTGAGTCGCTCCAAGAACCCGCTGAACACACCCGGATAGCGTACTGACAGAGCTGCGACCGGCAGGGCAGCAATCACTGTCGCAGTCGCAGCCAGCGCCGCTACATAGACGGAGTTCCCCACGGCGGTCCAGACCAGATTGAACGGCTCTCCGGCCGAGATTCCCCTGACCACCCAGTAGACCAGGACCGACATGGGGGCCACCAACGACACCACCACGACAATGCCACAGAAGGCCAACGCCGGCCACTTCCACCGCCCCAACCGGATAGTTGAGGTAGGGCGCGAGATTGACGTTGTACTGCTGTAATAGCGAGCGCGGCCTCGGCTGAACAACTCAAGCCCGACAATCGCCAAGGCCAGTATCACCAGTGACAAAGACATCCCAGCGCCCAGCGTGCGGTCCAGTGCCGACTCATATTGGATGAAGATAGCCCAGGTGAATGTCTCGTAACGCAGCAAAGATACTGCGCCGAAGTCTGAGAGCGTGTAGAGCGCCACCAGCAACCCGCCAGCGGCAATGCCAGGCCGAAGCATGGGCAACGTAACCGAGAAGAAGGTAGTCCAGTTGCCGCGACCCAGTATGCGAGAGGATTCTTCCAGTGCGGGGTCGATTCTTAGCAACGCGGCACGGACTGTCAGCACAACGTAGGGGAAACTGAGGAAAGTCAGGGTGAGTAGTGCGCCGACAAAGCCGTGTATGTCGGGCAGACGGTCAATGCCGAAGGGGCCGTCCAACGCTTGTTGCAGCATCCCCCTCGGTCCAAGAGCGGCTATCACGATGAAGCCAGCTACATAGCTGGGTATGACCAAGGGTAGAGCGGATAGGACAACCCAGACTCGCCTGAGAGGTAGGTCGGTCCGGGTGGTGAGCCAGGCGATGGGTACCGCCAGGAAGATCGAGGCCCCGGTGACGGTGACCACCAATAAGATTGTCCGGAGCAGGACCGTGCCTATCCGCTGGCGAAAGAGCAGGTCCCAGATATCTCCGCCAGCGTCAAATGTCCGCACCACCAGGTAAATCAGAGGCAGCATTAGCACAGCACCTACGAATAACGCAGGAACCCAGATGACTGCCGGAGGGGTTACTCTGCCTCCGGACAAAGACCTTAGCCCAGCCGCTGCCACCGCACCAATGCTCACGGGATGATGCCAGCCTCACGGAGTAGCGCTTGGGTGCCTTCCAGATCTGACAGGGCTGATGAAGAAAGGTCAGGATTGTTGATCTCGGACAACGGCGACACCCTTTCGGCCACAGGTATACCGGATGCTAACGGATACTCGTATGTTTCTTCGACGAAGTATTTTTGGGAGATATCAGAGAGCAGATAATCAATGAATTGTTGGGCGTTATCTTTGTTGTCGGATTCCTCGAGGATACCAACGCCCGAGACCATGATAATCGCACCTGGGCCGCCTGCCGGTAGATGGTAGTTTCTGGCGCTGAAGGAATCGCCCTGCTCAGCCAAAAAACGGTGCAGGTAGTAATGGTTTACAAGTCCGACATCAATCTCGCCCGAAGCCGCCGCAGAGACGATTGGGGTGTTTTTGGGATAGACCTTCGGGTCATTGGCCTGAATATTTTCCAGCCATTGGACCGTCCGCTGGTCGCCCCACATGGAGCGCATGGCCGTGACCATGGTCTGGAACGATGCGTTGGTCGGTGCCCAACCAAGGCGACCCTTCCATTTGGGGTCGGTAAACCCTTTCAGGTCATCTGGCAGGTCGTCTGGAGTCAGCGTGTCAGTGTTATAGACCACTGTTCTGGCGCGGCCGGATATCCCGACCCAAACGCCATCGGATGACACCGCCCATTGTGGGACCTTGGTCAGGACATCCTCTTCTAGAGGGGATAACATTTCTGCCACAGCGCTGAGGCCGCCCGGGTCCTGGGCGAAGAAGACGTCTGCTGGGGTGTTGTCTCTTTCTTCCAATAGAGTTGCTGCTAGTTGGGGTGTGCCAGCGTACTTAACTGACACGTCAATGCCCGTGTCTTCTTTGAACCGGTCGATCAGTGGCCCTACCAAGGTTTCGCTACGGCCCGAATACACGGTTAGTGAGCCTACGTCGCCATCGGAGCTACCACAGGCAGACAGGAATACTGCGGTTAAAAAGAGCGCAATTATTCCCCAGAAACGGATTTCTTTGTTGGTGCTAGTAGACATTTCGCATGAGACCTCTTGATTGGTATCGGCTTTCGCTAGGACAGGGTTTTTATGATGTGTCTATTAACAATTAAAAAACGTGTCCACGACTAACTTTGCATGAGCATACGTCGCACTATGGCAAGTGTCAATATAAAAACCCTGTTTGCCTATCGTGCAATACGTTTGGAACACAACAGAAATCGCAGATTTGTTACAAAAATAACACCGTGGTTATTTGGCCGACTTAGTCTCTTAACTCCTCTATATTTACCCCCCAAACATGGATGTAATTTGCGGAGCTATCGCCTGGCGATAATTTTCGCTATATATTGACATTGTTATATGCTACGCATACACTTATCTTGACTCGCAGAAAGGCACTTCAATCGTGATTTTGCGCGAGGACTCCCCGGATTAAGGGATAGATGAAACTTTCAGACCGAAATAAGTCTGTTATTGGTTTAGACAACGCCCCTGCGTTGAAGTGCATTGGTTTGGCCAAGCAGTTCAATGGCGTGCCTGCGGTGGCTGGCTTAGAACTGACCGTCCCTCAAGGCCAGATCATGGCATTGTTGGGCCCCAGCGGCTGCGGCAAAACCACCGCGCTCCGGTTGATTGCCGGGTTTGAAGAGCCTGATAAGGGCGTTATTTCCATTGGCGGCCAAACAGTGAACGTTGGCGGCGAAAGTCTTCCTCCGGAACGCCGTCGTGTTGGCATGGTCTTTCAAGAGGGCGCCCTGTTTCCCCATCTATCCGTATCAGAAAACATTTCTTACGGGCTGCCCAAAGGCCAAGGGCGCGAAGATCGTGTCACCGAAGTTCTAGAACTGATTGGTCTAACGGCCCAGCGAAATCGAATGCCCCATGAGCTGTCCGGCGGTCAACAACAACGTGTGGCCCTGGGACGTGCCCTCGCTCCCCAACCAGAAGTTCTACTCCTGGACGAACCTTTCTCCAACCTCGATCCCAAGCTGAGGGAACAGGTGCGGCGCGACGTTCTTAACATCCTGAAAGCTAGCCACACCACGGCCATATTTGTGACCCACGACCAGGAAGAAGCATTGTTTGTGGGCGATGTGGTTGCGGTGATGAACGAAGGCCGTGTTGAACAGACCGGCTCTCCGGAGTCGATTTTCCACCACCCGGTCACCAAGTTTGTGGCCCAGTTCATTGGAATGGTTGACTTTCTACCCGCGAAGCACGACAACGGCGCTTTGCATACAGAAGTTGGCTCCATAGATTGGCCGGAAATGGATGCCGCCGCGTTGGCTGAGTCCTACCCCGATGGCCACACGCAGATTGAAATGATGGTTCGTCCAGATTGTTTGGACTGCCAACCTGCCGACAACGGGACCGGAGTGGTTGTGGAACGCGAGTTTCGTGGTGCTTTTTATCTGTATAGGGTGGAGCTTCCTTCCGGCGCAACGGTCCGGTGCCTCCTCTCCCACACTCTTGAGTATCCCCTGGGCACCAATGTCTCTGTGACACTGCGGGAAGGTCATCATCTACGTCCGTTTGTGGACGACCAGTTGGTGACCGTGTCTCACGCCAATGGCGTAGCGGGTCACTTCAGGGTCTAATAAACCCGCTTCCCCGGCCCTTATCCCAGCAAAACCCGCCGGGCTCCCACCGAACCTGGATATGATTTAAGGAACCCCAATGGCTCCTCCAAGAAAACAAAATGCTGGCAGTGATGGCAGTTCAAGTGACGGCGATTTGCGCCTGTCTCCTGGGACTGAGAACTACCTGCTTTGCCTCTATAAGCTGTGGGAAGACGATGAGACTCCGACTATCACTCAGCTGACAGACACGCTGCGCCAACTGCCTGAGACAGAAGGCCTGGGGACATCGGTGCCATCGGTTGCCGGGATGATCCGTAGGATGCAACGGCAGACATTGGTGGATGTTGGCGCCGACAAGCGGATACGGTTGACCAAGCAGGGACTGGAAGGCGGAGAGGACATTGCGAGGCGGCATCGGCTGGCAGAATGGCTGGTGGTGAAATTACTGGGGATGGACCTGCATCAAGCCCACAACGAAGCCCACCGTCTGGAACACGGCATGTCCCAGGATTTTCAAGAAAAACTGGTCGAGCGACTCGGCTACCCCAAACGCTCGCCGTTTGGACGCCCCATCCCGGGTTCCGGCGAACCCAAGATGCCGGCCGACGCTCTAACTCTGGATGCGTCTAAACCCGGAGAACCGTACTTGGTGGATAGAATCCCCGAAGAAGATTCGCAGTTGCTGAAGTTCCTGGCGGATTCGAACATCGTGCCGGAGCAGCCAATCACCGTTGCCGAAGCAACTCCCTACCTGGGAGTGATGGAAGTGGCCACCAAGCACAATCGTGTGTCCATTGGCTACAACGTGGCCTGTCAGATATTTGTGCGACCGGATACTACTTCAGCGCCCGCTGAATAACACCGAGGCTATCAGAAACCTACTCTGACACTATCGTGCCCGGATCGGGCTTCTCCGGAGCAAGCGTCTCCCTAACAACGGCCCAACCATCTGCCATTGAGCGTTCCGGATACGGAAACTGTTCTCCCTCGCGAAACACCTTGACCCGCACGAATATCGGGCCTTTTTGGCGCATCACATCCTCAAGCCCAATCAGCAGTTCTTCCAGCTTGTCGAACTCGTAGGTCTTAGCGTAGCCGGAACTGAGCGCGATTTGAGCCAGGTCGAGGTTGTCGAGCTCTTTGATGGGGAGACCAGAGGTAGACCTGCTGGAGACATCGTCAAACACAAAATGGACTAGGTTCTCAGGGTTGGACTCGCCAATGGTCGCCAGACCGCCAAGGTTGGTCCTCAGTGTGGAATCGCAGTCTAGTACCAGCACTTTGCCTTCCGGCTGGGCCAGCGCCAGTCCCAGGCCCACAGCGGGCGCACGGTCCATGCAGTCTGATAGGTCAACATCCAAATCACGACGTTTTGATACCTGACTCCAGTCCCGTAGCGCGGACGAAGTTGAAACTACTAACGCATCATTTCGGTGGAAGTTGACCGCCTTGGTCGCCTCTATCGATGAGATTACCGGTTCGCCCGGCCCCCTCTGTCCTGTCCTCCGCCGTGTCGTCACTGGAGTTGTTCTCCTTGCGTATTTGGTAGTTCCCGCCAAATTTGGCGAACATGCCGCGCCAGACCCCGGTCATCAGGTACATCCCAATGATAATTATGACACCGCCCAATATCCCAGATAGGATGTTGGACTTTTCAAAGGCCTGAAAAAGTAGCCAGAAACCCAGGGCCAAGACGGCGTAGGCAGCTACCCGGGCGAAGATACCGCCTTTCATCATACGCCTTGCCATCCTTAAACTTTAGTTTGGTTATTAAATCGAAAATGGGAGTGCCGGGAAACGCCCGGCGGTGCAACAATAAACCTGGGCAGTCGACTTTACTTGGCTACGCCAGGCAGTCCCGAAAACCGGTTTAGTCAGGTAACCTAGCCGCAGAATGAGGACGTCCCAGTATAATTGGCTACGGGAAATCGCGTCAATTGAATGCGTTATTCTTCTGAAACGACGCGAATGCTAGTCTGGGCGTCGGCCCAAGATGAATCTGGTGAGATTGGTTCGCCAATCGACTCAAATTTGGCCCGTTGTTCCGGTCCCGTTACCAACAAAGCAGCATTAGGTAGCAGTTCGTTCATGGTAATCAGCCGGCAGCCCTTGGCATTCTGCTCCGCCTCTCCAGCGGACAATACCACAGCCGCCTTGCCATTTGTCCGAAGGTAAGAAGAACCCAAAGTGACTAAATGCGCCGCAGACCCGCTGCCAGCCAGTCGGTCAAAACCTCGATGAGCAAAAACCATCGGCGCGGCCATATTCTGCACCAAATGCAACCAGAGCGTGCCTTCACCCTTGATGTGCAGCTGGATTAGACTCTTGGCGGTTTCCAACAGCGTATCGGCCTGCTGCGGAGTTAACGCCTCTGGCACTGGGGTTCGGGGTTTGGGAGAGGTCACGTAGTTGTAATAAGCGTTCAGCACTTCCTGTACCGCAACTTCTTCCTGCTGCACGTGCAACCGCACCTGTGCGCCGTCCATGTAATTGGTCAACCGACCCAGAACCCAATCCAACATCAATGGGTTATCAATGACCGGCGCGGGCAAAGGGAAGTCGCCTGCCGTCGTTTTAAGTGTCACCGCGTCCTCTTCCGAGGCCAATGGCTGAAACTTATCGGCGCTGCTGGCATTTGCCAGGTAGACCGGTATCAGAAAGGGTGGATGTTCTTCTTGGACCAGATCGCCCAAGGCCAAAAGGTAGCTGAGCCGTGCAAGCGACACGGCAAGGGGATCAGAGTCCATACCTCGGATTCGCTCCGGGGCATCGAACAGCAAGTCCATCTGGTCGCCGCCGGTCTTGGCGATGGCGCGGGACATGGCCCCAACCGCGACGCAAAGGAATGTGCCAGTGCCGCAGGCTGGGTCAACCAGCGACCGGCCCGGGTCAACGGCCATGCCAAGTTCTGCTTCAACCACGTATTCCGCCAACCAACGAGGTACTGGTCCAGAAGCCGGGCCCATCTGACGGTAAACGGAATCCAATATTCCGGGCGAAGCATGGCTAAAGTCGGGAGTCGCTACGGAGTCGGCCAGCCCCTGCATGGTTTCCAAGATCAGGTTATTGAGGCCTAAATCCCAGCGAACCTCAATCAGCGGCCAGGAGAAAACGTCACCTTCACCGAAATTACTGATGCCACGTCGGCTGAAATAATCGACGTTGATTACTTCAAGCAGTTCTTCAGAGTTGCATATGGGACGGTGAGGGGCAACAAAGCGACGCGCAACTAGCCGCGCCAATAGCGCCAGATAAGTTTGGTTGATGAAGAGTTGTTCTTCCGCTACTGTGTCGCCGTTGGCCTGGCCTCGAAAGTGTTGCCATTCACGAAATCTGGCTGCCACCTGAGGCAGGTGGCCTGCCTGAGAGTAAATGCGGCTCAGGCGTTCGGTAGTCTCGGTGAAAACGGGACTGCCAACGCCGAATGCGGCTTCAATCACGACAGGGGCGTCAGATGCAGCCAGCTTAGAACTCCGCGCTCCCGGGTGTTCTGGGGAAGGGGATGACATCCCTGATGTTGGAGACACCGGTCACAAACTGCACAGTGCGCTCGAACCCAAGACCAAACCCGGAATGGGGAACCGTGCCGAAGCTACGCAGGTCCAAGTACCATGAGTATTCATCGTGAGATATGCCCGACTCACTCATTCGAGCTTCCAGCACTTCTCGGCGTTCCTCACGTTGGCTGCCGCCAATAATCTCGCCGATGCGCGGCACCAGCACGTCCATGGCTCGCACAGTCTCATCGTCGTCATTCAGGCGCATATAGAACGCCTTTATGCCCTTAGGGTAGTCGGTGACAATCACTGGTCGCTGAATTTTGGTCTCAGTCAGGTAGCGTTCATGCTCTGACTGCAGGTCGATACCCCAAGTGACCGGGTACTCAAATTTCTCTCCGGACTCCTGTAGCATCTTGACGGCTTCCGTGTAGGTGATGCGCTCGAATTGGGAGTTGGCTATACCTTCCAGAGTGGCAATGGTGCTGTCGTCGTAAAACTTGTTGAAGAAGGCCATGTCCTCAGGGCATTTATCCAGTACATGACCGCAGAGGTACTTCAGAAAGTCCTCGGCCAGTTCGGTCAGCCCGTCTAGTTGGCAGAAGGCAACCTCTGGTTCCACCATCCAGAACTCGGCCAGGTGGCGTGAGGTGTTGGAGTTCTCGGCGCGAAACGTAGGCCCAAAGGTGTAGACGTCTGAAAGGGCCATGGCAAAGATCTCTGCTTCAAGTTGGCCGCTCACGGTCAAGAAAGCAGGTTTGCCGAAGAAATCGACTTCGTGCTTGACCTTGCCGGCGTCCTTGGGCACGTCGTTCAGGTCCAGCGTGGTCACCTGGAACATGGAGCCGGCGCCTTCAGCGTCGCTGGCGGTGATGATTGGCGTCTGGATGAACTGGAAGCCGCGTTCCTGTAAGAAAGTGTGTATCGCGTAGGCCACCGAGTTGCGAACGCGCGCCATGGCACCAAAGGTGTTTGTCCGTGGACGTAGATGGGCAATCTCACGAAGGAATTCCGGAGAGTGGCGCTTCTTCTGGAGGGGGTAGGAATCCGGATCAGATTCGCCGAGGACGGTCAGTGAACTGGCCTGCACCTCATATTTTTGGCCCTGGCCGGGAGACTCAACCAACACGCCTTCCACGCTCACGCTACAGCCGGTGGTGAGTCCGGATGCAGCTTCGTGGCTGGGGTTGGACTCGTCAACGACAATCTGCAGATCCTGCAGAGTGGAGCCGTCAGTAATCTGGACAAAGGTAACCGACTTTGAAGAACGCCGGGTCTTGACCCAACCCTGGACTAAAACATCGCCACCTGACTGCTCACGGGCGAAGATATCTTTAATTTTGGAGCGCTGCATCAGCGCCTCCCGGTTAATCTAAAACTAGCGATGGCAAATTAGTTGATAAAACGTAGGAAAAGGACGAATTATGCTTTGACAGGCTCTTCAGCCCACTCGTCAGCCCATAACTGAATTGCCTCAGCGACTGTTCGGAAAGCTAGACCCTTGGGACTCAAGGAATACTCAACAACAACGGGTCTACGGGCGAACACACGACGCTGCACAATGCCCTCTTCTTCCAGTTCTTGCAGACGCTGGGAAAGCAGACGGTCGCTGAGCCCATCTATATAGCCAGATATCTCTGTGAACCTTCTGGGTTCGGCCAGTAGACAGCGCAGTATCAGGCAAGTCCATTTCTTGCCCAAGACTCTCATCGCCTGTTCGTATTTAGGACATGGTGTATCGCAGTTCATGATGCTCCTCGCCGCGACGCAGGATGTTACCAGTATAAACGGTTTGGCCGGGCCTGGAGGTTAATTTTAATCATTGAGTCTCAACTAGTCTAACCTAACTAATAATTTGGTACTTGGTAAATGATTACCTAGGTACTAATATTTAGCTAGGGACTGAAAATTAAGTAGTGCGGATAAACGGACGGGTTCGGAAAAACGGAAACAGACCGAGAAATCAGCCAGGATGCCCCGCGAAAACAACAGCCCACTTTAGAAGGATCGATGAACATCGTGGCAAAACTAAGCATCGAAAAACTCACATAACAGTCGGCGCGCACGCCAATGAATAGGCAGTTGAAATTGAAGCAGGTATTCTGTCCCGTTTCACCAAATTTGCATTGTCGGCCCAGAAAGCCGCAGACAAGCACGCTGACTATAAGTATAACGAGACAAATTGGATGATGTTCCGTCTTTAATCGCTGAGGCAAATCGGGTTTGAAGTCACGGTGAAATTTCTCACTGGGACTGTTTTGTTCCAGTCCGGGCTACAGCGTTGGTCGCGCTGAACTCCACTCGGTGGCGGTCTCATAGGCATGAGCGGTGCGCAGAAGGGTATCTTCGGAGAAGTGAGGGCCAATCAATTGCATACCAACGGGCAACCCATCTGAGAAGCCACAGGGCACCGACAGACCGGGCAACCCTGCGATGTTCACCGGCAAAGTGCAAACGTCTATCAGATACATCTGCACCGGGTCGCCGGTTTTCTCTCCAATCTTGAACGCCGTGACGGGGGATGTCGGTGTTACCAGTGCATCAACCTCTTGGAAAACCCGGTCAAAATCCTGCCGAATTAACGTCCGGGCCTGTTGAGCCTTCAGGTAATAGGCATCGTAATATCCGGATGACAGGGCGTAGGTGCCCAGCATCACTCGCCGGGTGACCTCTGGGCCAAAACCGTACTCCCGGGTCTTTTCCAGGGCTTCCCACATGTCGTTGGTTTCCTGATACGAGTACCCGTACTTAACCCCATCGTAGCGAGCCAGGTTAGCCGAGCATTCGGAGGGAGCGATGATGTAATAGCAGGCCAGCGCGTAGCGTGTGGTGGGCAATGAAACCGGTTTTATCGTCGCGCCGAGTGATTCCAGTTTCGCCAGTGCTTCGTCAATCGCCTTCCTGGTTCCAGGTTCCATGCCATCCACAAAGTATTCTTCAGGTATGCCTAGCCGCAAACCCTTAATGTCCTGCCCTAGTGTGGCCGTGTAATCCTGAGGCTCTCTGGCGACTGATGTCGCATCCCGAGGGTCGTGCCCGGCAATGGCGTTCAGCACGAGGGCACAGTCCTGAACCGACCGGCCAACTGGGCCAATCTGGTCTAGAGACGAAGCAAAGGCAATCAGGCCGTAACGGCTGACCATCCCGTAAGTGGGCTTAAGTCCAACGACGCCGCAAAGGGACGCCGGTTGCCTAACACTGCCGCCAGTGTCTGAACCGAGGGCGAAGATGGTCTCGCCGGATGCAACCGACGCTGCGGCGCCTCCGCTGCTGCCCCCGGGAACCCGGTCCAGGTCCCAGGGGTTGTGGGTGGGGTGGAAGGCTGAGTTCTCACAGGAAGAACCCATGGCGAATTCGTCCATGTTGCCCTTGCCGAGCATCACGGCACCCTGATTGATGAGTTTATCCACCACCGTGGCGTTGTAGACCGGGACAAAATTTTCTAACATGCGAGACGCGCAGGTTGTGGGTACCCCTTCCGTACACATGACGTCTTTGATCTGAACGGGCACTCCGGTTAAGGGTCCACCTTCGCCGGCGGCAAGCATTCGGTCAGCGACCGCTGCCTGGGCCAGGGCAATCTCCGGGGTGATGGCCAAGAAAGACTGGACCTGGTCTTCTACGGCGTCGATCCTATCCAAGCAAGACTGAGTCAACTCAACGGAGCTGATCTGCTTGGAGGTTAGCTGGTCGTGGGCTTCCTTGATGCTGAGCCAATTGAGTTCCGGCAACGCCCTATTCCTCCAGCACTGCGTTGACGCGGAAGAATTCTCCCTCCCGGCGCGGCGCGTTCTTCAGTACATCTTCGTGGTCCAGAGAGTCTTCGGCCAGGTCCTCACGCATGACGGACTGCAGTCCACTAGCGTGACCAGTGGGTGTGACGTCTGCCGTGTCCAGTTCATTGAGCACTTCAAACTGCTCCAGTATGTTTGAAAGCTGCTCGCCAAACATCTCGACTTCTTCTTCGGTGAGACCGATTCGCGCCAAAGATGCGATGTGTTCTACTTCTGACCGTTCAAGGGGCATGCTTCAGCCTCGGTTGTTTCGATAATGATCGTTAGGAAAATTTAGGACAACCGCCAGAGAGTAAATGGACGGGCCTAATTCGAGAATCCTCAACAACTATACGCAGAATGGCGGCGGAAATCACCAATTAGCTACCTGGGTCTCTTGCACGTATTCGCCAGGCATAAGTTGCTGTATCATTTGACGGTTGCAATGACGGGTTGAATTATCCGTTTTTGCAACAACACTCTGGCAGACAATAACCCCAGGAACAATGTTTCGTAAAATAACCAATTGGCGTCTAGAGACGCCGTTTTATTACGGGTGGCTGGTGCTGACCATCACGGCACTGGCAACCTTTGCAGCCAGTGGACTGACCCAGGTGGTGCTGGGCGGTATCCAGGTATATATCACCGACGAAAGTGGCTGGGATGAAGGCAGCCTGGCCTTTGCCGCATCCATCGGCACCTGGTGTTCAGGCTTACTTGCTCCATTAATTGGCCGATTGGCTGACCGGTATGGGCCGCGCTGGCTGATGCCGGTTGGTCTGGTAATCGCCGGAGGATCATTCTTCGTGATTGCCGGTTCCAGCGCCATTTGGCATTTCTATGCTGGCTACGTGTTTGGTCGCGCCGTGAGTAACCCGGTGCTTGTAGGCCTGGTTCCCCGGACTGCGGCCGTAAACTTCTTCCGAGAGCGGCGCAACATGGCGTTGGCGTTGGTCTCAATATTCCGGCCGACAGCCGGCGCGATCAACATTCAGATAATCTCGTACATCGCCTCGCATCAGGGCTGGCGCGCAGCATATCGGTATCTGGGTTTTTTGAGTTTTCTCCTGATTTTGCCGGTGGTGCTTTTTATTAGGCGTCGGCCCGAGGATATTGGATTGCTGCCGGATGGGGCCAGTCCAGATCAAACAAATGTATCTACTGACGGAGCAAAACGACCAGTACGGACGCCGGAGTTCAGTTGGACGGCCAAAGAGGCGCTGAGGACCCGTGCCTTTTGGCTGCTCTTATTCATCACGGCACTGGGGACACTAGCGTCTAGCGCCACCGGATTCAGCCTGGTGCCGTTTTTAGTTCAGGACGCAGGCTTGTCCACCGTATCCGCTGCCGGCGTTTTGAGCTTAGGCACCTTTCTGGCCGTTGCCAACTTGTTTTGGGGGTACATGGCCGACCGAGTTACGCCGCGCCGCTGCCTGATAGTGATGATGGTCGGCGCTGGGGCGATGATGGTGTTCTTGCTGTCAGTTGACTCAATAGGCGAAGCGTTAATATTCGCTGTAATCTGGGGGGTCTTCTCCGGAGGACTGGGGTCATTGGAGAACATGGTGTTGGCTGAATATTTTGGCCGAGAGTCTTATGGAACCATCCTCGGTGTGTTCTCGCCATTGCAGATGATCGCATTGGGGCTGGGCCCAGCACTGGCATCAACGGTCAGAATCCTGGCAGGTGAATTCACCCCACTTTACATCGCCATGGGCGCAGCCTATTTCATATCGGCAGTGCTGATGTTTCTCGCCAGACCGCCCCGGCGTCCCATTAGGGAGTCTGCCGAGGCGGCGTTGCCCGGAGATTAGTTTTTACCAGATGAATAGCGAGTGGCTTGGGGAGCTAGTTCATCTCCGAGCCACCAGACACGCTGATCGATAGACCGGTCACGTAGTCTGATTCTGCTGAGGCCAAGAAGGCGGCCATCCGAGCGATGTCGTCACCCTGGGCGATACGGCCCATGGGAACTCTGAAAGCCCGCTCGCGTACCATATCGGCGCGGAACTCTTCGCCCGACTCACCCTCAGGGGCCAATGCGCCGGCGATGAAGTCCACCCGTTCGGTGTCCACCAGGCCCGGGCAGATGGCATTGACGTTGATCCGGTGTTCGGCCATCTCTTGGGCCATTGCCTGCGTCCAGCCGATTACGGCGAACTTGGATGCACAGTAAGCGGCATATTTGGCCATGCCTTTCTTGCCGGCTCCGGATGATATGTTGATGATCTTTCCGCCGCCGCCACGGCCAACCATGTGGGTGGCCACAGCCTTCGATACCAGGAAGGTGCCCCGAACATTGACGCGTTGTACTTCGTCAAACGCTTCTTCTTCCAGTTCCAAGACCAGCACCCGGTCTTTGCCCGGTCGGGACCCGGCATTGTTCACCAGGATGTCGATCTTCCCGAACTGGTCCAGGGTCTTGGATACCATGTCGGCTACTTGGGCTCCGTCCGAAACGTCGGAGAACAAACCCAGAGATTGGCGTCCCTTGGCCTCGATTTCCTCCACCACGCTGCGGAGTCCATTCCATCCCGAGGCTCGGTCTTCGGCGCGAATGGCCGTAGCGCTGGCTTCCACGTCGGTTACAACAACGTCTGCACCCTCGTCAGCCAGGCGTAAGGCGATGCTGCGTCCGATGCCGTGGCGTCCGCCGGCGCCAGTTATCAGGGCAACTTTTCCACTTAGGTTGTACATTTTCTTCCTCGCAAAAACATGAAGCTTCTCAAACCAATGCAGTTTAGCGAATGGCGGCTTGGTGTGCCAAGGGGGGAAGCCAAAAATGGAACGCCGGAAATGGCCGGTTCAGCCGTTTATTCCTGAGGCAGTGGGGACGACCGCCAAGCCTGCCAGACCACTCCCTTGCTGGGAGAAAACAACAGGGCGGCCAGGAACAGAGCAGTTGCCACAACCACAATGCTTGGCCCACTGGGCAGATCGGCATGGAATGACAGGTATAGTCCTGCAATCGTGGAGATTAGCCCAACCACTATGCTGAAAGTAATTATTCCGGGTAATCGTCGTGCTAGCAGCGTGGCTGTGGCAGCGGGGGTGACCAGGAGCGCGAGCACCAAGACGATTCCCACGGCCTTCAGCGATGCCACTGTGGTGATACCCACCAAGAGCGGCAACAGGTACTGCATGAACCGAACGGGGATGCCTGATGCGGCCGACATGGTGGCGTCGTAGGCCGTGAAGAGTAATTCTTTGTACAGAGTGGAGATTACCAATAACACCCCTCCGGCTACCAGACCAATCAGCGCCACCTCTCCCCAGGAGACGCCCAGGACGTTGCCAAACAGCAGTCCAAAGAGGTCGGCGGTGTAATTGCTAACCTGGCTCATCAGGATGATACCCACCGCAAACCCACTGGCGAAGATGATCCCGATGGCCGTGTCCAGGCGCACATTGGCCCGACGGCTGATGTAGGTGATTGCCAACGAAGCTGGCACCGCCCAGGCAAATGCCCCCCAGAACACGCTGCCGCCAAAGAAATAGGCCACTGACATTCCGGCCAAGGACGAGTGCGCAACGGCATCGCCCATGAAGGCCATACCGCGCAGCACAACAAAGACGCCCACCACAGAACAGACCAGAGCGGCGAATGATGCCGCCAGCAGCGCGCGCTGCATGAATGCGAACTCCCAAGGTTCAATCAGAACATCAATCATGGGAGTACCCGTCTGGTCGGGAATCGCCTTCTGGCAAATTAGTTTCAATTACCCCAGAGCCTTCAGTGTGTGTGTGATGCTGGTAGGCGTAGGCCTGGCCGTCCAGGTGCACCATCAGTAGGTGGGTGCCAAATGTATCTCCCAAGACCTGTTCATTCAAGACTTCAGAAGGTTTGCCAAAGGCGATTAGGCGTCGGTTGAGGCAGGCTGCTTTGTCGCAGCGGGACGAAACACAGGATAGGTCATGGGTGCTGAGAACGACGGTTGCACCCTTGCTACGAAGTTCGTCTAGCAGATCCAGCAACTGGTGCTGGGCAGTGGCGTCCAAGCCCGCCATAGGTTCATCAAGGAGCAAGAGCTTGGGGTTGTGGGCCATTGCCCGTGCCAACAAGACGCGGCGTCGTTGACCACCGGACAGCTCGCCAATCAGCCGGTCTCGTAGGTCAAACATCTTGACCAGTTCCAACGATGCATCCGCGGCTTCGCGGTCTTCCTTGGTGGTGCGGCGGAACAGGCCACGACGGGAGTATCGGCCCATGAGCGCGACGTCGGCCACAGTTACCGGAAAATCCCAGTCGACCAGCTCTGTCTGCGGTGTGTAGCCAACCAAGTGCCGCTCTGGAGAACCTTCTCTGCCGAGGATTGAAACTTCGCCTCGCAGCGGTTTGATTAATCCCAAAATGGTTTTGATCAAGGTTGATTTGCCCGACCCGTTGGGCCCGATGATTCCGACAATGTCGCCCTGGTCAATATTGAGGTTGATCGCTTCTAAGACCGGCTTGCCGTCGTAACCAGCCCAAAGGTCGCGGACGGCGAGCGCCGGGGTCGATTTGGTGGTGTTTATTGTCGTTTCTGTAGTCATGGGTTTAATTCTTGGCTGACAATCTGAGTAGTCTAGCCAAACTCTTGGCATTGAATAGCATCATGTCGATGTAATTGGCGACTTCGCCGTCTTGGACGTCTGAATAGATTGGGCCAATCTCAACCTCGGCCTCTTCGGCGGCTTTTTCCAGTAGGTCTGAGTTGAACTGAGGCTCTGCGAACACGGCTGTAAGGCCCTGTTCTTGTACTTTTTCGAGAATTTCGACCACGGGGCCGGGTGATACTTGGCTGGCGTCACTCCCTACTAGAGACGTGACCTGCCAGCCGTAACGCTTAGCAAGATGACCGAAGGCATCATGGAACGTAATTAGGTGTCGTCGCGTGGGATCCACTGTGTTGAGAGTGCTGGCAATGTCAAAGTCCAGCTTAGTCAGCCGGTCTTTGTACTCGGTGAAATTAACTTGGTAGTCATCAGCATTTGTCGGGTCGGCTGCAATCAGCCCATCCCGGATGCTCTCCACGTATCTCACGGCAAAGACTGGATTCTGCCAAAAATGAGGATCTTCATCGTCTAGTTCGAGCAGTGCCTTTGCGGCCAGAATGTGGACGGTGCCGTCTGATGTTGAGCGCTGAATCACCTGGTCAAGGAATTGGTCCAGACCGCCGCCGTTGGATACCACCATGGCGGCGCGGCTAATCGCAACGTTGTCGGCAGGGGTGCTCTGGAAAGAGTGGACATCGGCGCCGGGTGGTACTAGGGCTGTTACTGATACCAAATCTCCGCCCACGTTCTTCACCAGGTCGGCCAAAAGCGCTGTTGTGGTCACCACTGACATCGGCTGCTTTTTTGGGGTGTTGGCCAAGTCTTGTTCTTGATCAGACGAGCCGCACGCCAGTGAGACCGACAAAACTACTGCCATTGCCAAAAAGGCCCACGTCGCCTTGGATAACTGGGGGAATTGCCGTCCGTTTAATCGTTTTGGTATCAATTCAATTTGCTTTTGAGAGTAAGTATCAATATGGGCAAAAAAAGAGACTGATTCTAGGCAGTCGTCAATTCTGAAAGCTTGTCTGCTGAGCTACACGCTCGGCATCTTCCGTACACTTCCAGCCAGTGTCCGCTGAGTTCAAATCCGTGGCTGGCTGATGTCTGATGCAATAGTTCTTCAATGTCACAGCCCAGAAGGTCCTGGGATGATCCACACTCCACACAGAGCAGATGGTGGTGGTGGCCACGGTGGCTCAATTGATAGTGCAGGTCACCGTCTTCTAGGAGCACACGACAGAGTACGCCAGTCTCCACCAGCAGTTTTAAGGAACGGAAAATGGTGGCCCTGCCCAGCAAAGGCAACTGCCCCCGCAAATCTTCTGCGGTGAAGTGTTTGTCTTGGTTGGCAATTACCTGAGCAACAGCCCGTCTCGGCGACGTGGACCTGTAGCCACGTTCCTCGAGGGTCTCAAGTAATTGTTCGGCCAGGGCGTTTACCCGTTTGCGCATCGGTTTCCTTTAACTGCCAGCGCGGTTCTTAGCCTCTTAATGAGACCAAGTATCTTTTGCTGACTGTAATCCGACTCTATCACAGCGTTCTGGGGCAGTCAATTTGAGAGTACATTAGCCGGGGAAAGAAGGGCAATTACAAGTGCCAGGTGTCTCCGGCTGGAGGCCAGGGATTGTCGTCGACCAGCACCTCTGACAGCTGGGTAAAGGCGCCCTTCATGCCAGCAGGGTGGAGCCAGATGCTATTGAATCCAAGGTTTACATAATTTGAAGTAACCCGGGAGGATGTGTAGCGAGCTTCCTTCCCCTTGAGATAGTCCTCCATTTCCAGAGAGTTCTCTATCTCGTAGATGGTCAGGTAGATGCCCTCACCGTAGCGCTCTAGGAATCGGGCAGACGGCACATTTCCGCCGGTGGGCTGGGCCAATTCGATGAATGTATCTTTGCCTGCGAGAGGAAGCACCGCGATTTCCAAGTCGGTGAAACTCACGTGGAACCGTTTGGTGGCGGTGATGCCAAACATTTCTTGCCAGCGTTCTACCGCGGCGTCCAAATCTCGTACCAACACGGCCATTTGGCGTATCTGTTTGGTCAGAGGTTGGTGCGTGAGGCTCTGCCAATCGGGCCCTGCGGAAGGCCACGGATTGCTGGGGTGGGTAACTTCGAGGATTTCTAGCAATGCGCCATTGGCGGATGAGGGATGGATGAAGCAGTGGCGGTAGTCTTCAGTTGCCAGTTCTTCGGTCAGGCGTACGCCTAGGGACTTCAAGTGGGGTATTAGCCGGTCATACTCGCGGGTCTCGAAAATCAGCATGTATGGCGCTTCGCCACGGCGCTCCAGATAACGGGCGGCGGATGAATCGGGGGTTATTGGCTGCAGCAGCTCGATGAATGTGCCGTTACCGGCCGGAAGCACCGTGTTTTTGAGACCATAGCTACTGAGATCTTCAGAGTGGCTGGTCTCCATGCCTAGATGACGGCGGTACAGTTCTTTGCCTTCTTCCAGGTCTTTGACCAAGAATGCCACCTGCCGCAGCCTATCCAGCATTATCGTGACCTACAAAGTTCGATTGGAATATTAGCCCTGGGACTACCAACTAATATGGAAACGCGTCGGCGCTGCCGAGTCCTAGCGGGATTGGAGAGTTACTATTGCCTTGCCGCCAACATAGCGCTCGCCCTCGGTGCCGGTCATGAGGATATCGCACTCAACGAGACTCTCGCCGTCCTCTTCTCTGAGGTCGGTGATTGTAGCGGCCAAGGTCAAGGCGCGGTTGTGGGGCACCGGTTGTCGAAAGACCAGGTCCAGGTCCTTGATGGAGCCGGGGCCGCCCCAGTCGGTCAGAAGTTGGGCCATCATCGCCATAGTCATGATGCCGGGCACAATCGGCCCGCCTTTCATGCCTGATTTAGCGGCTGTCTCAGCGTCGGTGAAGCGGTTGGGTCCAGGCGTTCCCCAGACATCACAGAAATTGGACACCTCGTCGTCGGTGGCCACCTTCTCTACGGGACCAATCTCGTCACCCAGTTCTACCTCGTCGTAGTAGGGCAAAATCTCCCCCAATTGAATACTTAATTTATTGGATTAATGCTGCGGCGTGTGTGCCGGTCACTCGCGTCGAGCGAAAGACTCTTGGACCTCGGCCACAACTTCGCCATTCTGGTTGGAGAACGTGGTCTCCCAGACGACAAAAACCATGGTGCCGGAGCGCCCAGTCTTGGCGTAGACATCCTTCAAGTGGGAAGACGCAGTCAGTTGGTCGTCGGCGTATACCGGGGCTTTGGGTTCCACCCGCTGGCCGGCGTGCATCGAAGTCTTACCAAACTTGACCTTCACATCGGGCAGGGCCACTTGGCGAACTAGGATGCAGCACAGGGTCGGCGGTGCGATTCGGCCTTTGTATCCGGCCGCGATGGCTCCCTCGTCAGACAAGAACGCGGCGCCAGCCTCACCGGTGCTGGAATTCGCACGGTCGATGGTTTCATTACTGATCTCGAAGGGGCCGGCTTTGTGTTCAATGCCGTAAAGCGACCGGTCGTATTCAAGTTCCATTGCCATGTTGTATCTCCTTGCGATAGGGACCGGCGGCGTGATGCGCCGCCTGGAAGTAACGGTGATTGAGTAGTTACTTAGGCAGAAGCGCCGTTGAGGGTGTCATCCAGCCAGACCGGCTGAAATTCCTTGGTGAGGAGTGCTTCAACAACGTCGCTCTCTTTTTTGATGGTTGCTTTGAAATTGGTCATGCAGGTGGCGATGTGACTGGTTAAATGGGCGTCACTACCGCCGATGCCCAATAGGCTGTGGCTGTCACAGAGTTCGGCGGCCCGCTCGTTCTCGCCGGGTCGGCTGCCGCCGTTGAAGCGCTCCACGATCGAGACATCATCAAAAGTCTCACCTTGGGCGACATACTCAGTCAGGCCGATGCCAAAGCGCCCAGGGTGGGCCGGTAGGGCAATGGCGTCGTGCTGGCGAGCGGCCTGCATCAATGCTCTGGAGTCCATGCGAACATCGCCAAAGTCGATGTCCTGGGTCAACGCTTGGGTCACGCCGTAGACCAGGAAATGACCGTAGCGAGTATCGAGTTCGGAGCCTTTGAGAACCACCACGTTGTACTGGCTGGCAAGCTCTGAGTAGTCTTTGTCAAAGTCGAATTTACGGTGCTCGGTGAGCACAATGCCGTCGACGGTGTGGCCTCGTTTGCGCAGCACTTGAATCCATTTTACGTACTGTTCAACCGTTGCGCGGGAGTCGTCAGACGACACGGAATGACTATGCATGTCCAGGTACAAGCTGTGAAGTTCCCCTGTTGTTGGAGTTGCCCAAGCCCTTATCGGCTAGACGCAGCCGGTCAATGGGCGGGCGAGAGTCTTGGCTTAATCATAATAGTTGCCGCTGGATTCATCAACCAGTCACCGACTATACGAGTGAGCTAGTTGCCAAGATGGTTGCATGAGTCGGGGCTATGGGGCGGAGGTGTTCTGCAGACCTATAAGCCGGGTTCTGTATCCTTCCCGCAAGGGAAGAACGGTGACCATCTATCTAGCCCAACCGCCAGCGGTGAAGCCAGCGGAAGTCCGCCTGTGGCGGAACGACGTTACCGTCGCAGTCAAGCAGCCAACCCGGGGACGGGCCGGGCACCTATGTCCCCCTATTTGGCCTTGCTCCAGGTGGGGTTTGGCCGCCGCCGCGTCACCGCAAGCGGCCGGACGCTCTTACCGTCCGATTTCACCCTTATCCCGACGAGTCGAGACGGTATGTTTCTGTGCCACTTTCCGTTCCCGACCCCTAGCGAACCATTGATCGAGACCTGGGAGTTACCCAGCACCCTGCCCAGAGGAGCCCGGACTTTCCTCCCTCCTTCCAAAATGGAAGAACGGCGGTCACCCAGTCTGCATAACCCTCCAATTGGCACTCTAGCATAGGCCCAAAACACGGTCAATCGAGGTAAAACCCCTGTTGGAAATTTGAGTCTTAGACAAATAAAAAAATGGCCGGGTTATCCCCGGCCGTTTTAAGTTCTGGTTTCGATGCGCCCTTTAGCGGATTAGCTTAGAAAAAGCATCCTGCCGCAACTGCTACAGAGGACGGTTTGTCGTCCACTGCGCACCCGCTGTTGTTGATGGGTGGGTAGCGACATACGGCAACCCTGGCAGAGACCTCGTTGCACCCTGGCCACAGCCAGTCCACCCTTGGACTTCCGTAGCTTTTCATAGTGCTCGAGTGACACAGGGTCGAGAACCTCGGTCAACTTTGTTCGTTGGCCCTCAAATCCTTCCCGCTCTACCCTCAACTCTTTGAGCGATGCCTGAAGTTGAGCTTGGCGAACTTCCCATTCAGCGCGGGCCTCGCCTAACTTGCTTTCAAGTTCGTTTTTCTTAGTCTGGGCATCTTCAATCTTCTGTGTAATCTCAGTAAGGGCAGCTTCGTGCTCCTCAACCAACTTTAGGACGTTGGAATGTTCGTGCTCCAAGCTTTCCAAGTCTCTGGGGTTGGTGACCTCTCCACCGTACAGTTGAGAGTTGAGCGTTTCAGAGCGCTCTTTTTGACTCTCAGCCTCAAGTTTTGTTGCCCGCTGCTTAAGCTCAGTTTCCAGGAGTCTTTCGGAGTCCCGTTCTAACTGAGCTTCCAGATTTCCAATGGTTTCGCCATTGTTCAATTCGTGTTCTGCCTTGCGATGATCATTTTGGACTCGGTCCAAAATGATATCCAACTCTTGAAGTGCAAACATCTGCCTAACGGTAGTCATTCACGCCGTCCTTGAAAAAAATCAAACGGTTCACGCCGTCCAGTTCACACCGTCACAACCTATGCGATTCTAGGAACGGAACGGCCTGTTGTCAAATTTTTTGGGTCGGGTTGTTGGTGGTCCAATCAATTATTAACCTAGAAATGCCATTGTTACATCGGTGATGTTACCCCTTGCTAAATCGTCCTTTTAGGCAACATAATCTTTGGGCAATTGATTTTTGACGACCTATGTGATATGTCCGAAGCAGTTATGATTTGTATGATTAATAGGCTAAATGTGATAGCAATATGAGGGTCCTACATTTTTCAGACCTGCATATTGGTGTGGAGAACTACGGCCGCATTGACCCTGAAACAGGACTGTCCACACGCCTGGGCGACTTCTTGTACTCGCTGGACCAGGTGGTGGAATTTGCGTTAACCGAAGGCGTTGACCTGGTATTGCTGGCTGGTGATGCCTACAAAGGCCGAGACCCCACCCAGACCCACCAACGGGAGTTCGCCAAACGTCTGAACCGATTGTCCCGAGCCGGTATACCCACGTTTTTGCTGGTGGGAAACCATGACCTTCCCGCGGCATCCAGCAGGGCAACTGCGGTGGATATTTTCCCGACCCTGGAGGTTGCCAACGTTTACGTGGGCAACAGTCTTAAAAACTACGATGTGAGCACACCATCAGGCCCAATACAGGTTTTGGCAGTGCCGTGGCCACGCCGTAGCGCCATTCTCAGCCGGGAAGATTCGAGGGGCATGTCCATCGAGCAAGTGCGGCAAGCCCTCGAGGAGCGACTGACTGAGGGCATAGACATTGAGGCCAAGAAATTAAACCCAGATATACCAGCAATCATCACGGCACACGTCACAGTCAACGGGGCCACCGTGGGGACCGAACGCTCCATGATGCTGGGCCAGGACCACGTTCTGTTAGTTAGCGCTTTGGATCGACCGCAGGTTGAGTATGTTGCCCTGGGTCACATCCACAAGCATCAGATATTGCGTCCAGACCCGCCGATGGTGGTCTATTCAGGGAGTCTGCAAAGGGTCGACTTTAGCGAAGAAGGCGACGAAAAAGGTTTCTGCGTGGTTGACCTAGATCAGACCGCTCCGCAGGGACAACGGATGACCAATTTTGAGTTTCACAAGTTGGATGCTCGGATTTTTGTGACCGTAGACGTGTCTGTGGAGCCTCAAGATGTCGACCCTACTGCAACGGTGGTACGGGCGATCAACCGTAAGGAAATTGCGGATGCAGTAGTCCGAGTGCGGATTTCGTTGGCGGCGGAATCCGACGCGCATCTGCAGGAAACCGAAATCAGAGAGGCACTGGAACCAGCGCATTTTATTGCCTCCATTTCCCGGGAAATTGTCGGTTCTCGGAGGACTCGCATTTCCCCCACAGAGGGCGAAGACCTACAACCAATGCAGGCGTTGGGGCTTTACCTAGATAGCAGAAACATAGAGGGCGAACGCCGCGAAAAAATCCTGCGGAAGGCCGAGGAATTGATCGAACAGGACTCAGCCGAACCAGAAGAGGTGGTCTAGGGAAATAATGGCTAGTGCAAAAAAGTGCTTGTTTAGACCAGCTTGCGGGCCAATGAATGGCTGCCGTCTACCAGGTCTTTAAACACCTCTTGAACGGTCAGAATCTCTGAAATGAGCCCTGCACCAGCACCGGTGTAGGCGATTCCTGAATCAAAGTCCCCGTCCAAGAATGCGGCCCTGGTGCGCTCGATGCCAAGTTCTTGTTCCCACGCTGCCGAGTCGTCGCCGGAATCCAGGCTGGACTCACGCATCTGCATCGCAATTCCCTGCTTGAGAATGCGCGTCGGCCATTTGTCGCCGCCAACTACAATGGTGCCGCTGTCAATGGCTGCAATCATCGCCGTTTTATATATCTGATGCGAGATGCATTCCTTGGTCGCCACGAACCGGGATCCCATCTGAACGCCCATTGCTCCCAATGCAGTCGCAGCCACGTAGCCACGGGAATCTACTATTCCGCCGGAGGCAATCACCGGGATGGCAATTGAGCCGACTACTTGGGGAACCAGGACCATGGTGGAGACCTTGTCTGCGCCGCGTAACCCGCCGCCTTCAAATCCCTCTGCAATCACCATGTCTACACCCTGGGCTTCTGCGCCACGGGCCTGCCGGACGGTGGCAATCTGGTGAATGACCGTCATGCTGTGCTCTTTTAGCTTTCCGGTGTACAAAGCCGGGCTGCCACCATAGGTGATGGCGATGGTTATGCCCTCTTGAGCAGAGGCTTCAATCAATTGCTCAATCTGAGGGTGAGGTAGATGGAACGACACACCAAACGGTTTGGTGGTTAGGCGTTGCACGCGGCGAATCACTCCATGCAGGTCAGCCACCGGGTCTCCGACGGGTTCATTTCCGGTTGTGGGATGCAAAACACCCAACCCGCCGGCGTTGGATACAGCAGCGACCAACTCTGGGTTGGACACCCAAGGAAGGCCAGCCTGTAAAACTGGATATGAAATCCCTAATGCGGTGCTAACCGGGGTGCGTTTCATCTAATAGTTACCTATCAATTGCCGCGAATCTTTAAGGGTTGATTGTCGGCTTGTTCAAGCGAAACTAGTCGAGGTATCAATACAAATGGCGCATTAACCGCCATCATACGAGTTCTTATTAGACCAGTCTCGAAGTGTGACCGATTGTAGGGCCACCTCTGGGTGGTGTCAACTGATTTCGCATACTTGGACTGTTGAATTAACCCCAGAATTATATGGAATAGATATTCCTTCGGACGTTTGAACGTTGGCTAACGTACTGGGCAAATTCCACCATCAGATGAACGGGACTGACAAGAGGATTAACACTCCGGCGTCGCTTAATAAACAGGTGAATTTCGAGCGAAGATAAATTAGTAAAAGCGGAGTGCAGTTAGGAATAGCAAAGCAAGGTTTTTATAATTTAGCCCATGGAAAGTGTAATTATTGTCCTATTGATTGGAGTCACAATCTTGGCCGTGGCAGCCTGTGGCGGGTCATCTAACCCTGAACCCACGGCCGCACCCACGGATACACCGCCGCCAACCGCAACACCAGCGCCAACGCCAACCACTGAACCAGCTACTAACGTGTCGCTGGGGGAGTCGGTTGCGGTTTGCTTGGAAGAGAGTATTGGCGCGGACGGAGCAGAGGCTGCGCTCTCAAACCTGGTGGAATCAACCACGGAGCAAGAGGCCGCACTTAGCAAATGTCTTTTGGCCGCGTCGTTGGAAGATGCCCAGTCTGGGGGTAGCAGCATATTTGCCTTCGTTACAAAGGAACTGGGAAAATCTGTGGCACGGGTTGTCGAATCTGGTTTGATAGCCCTGACCGCAGAGGAATCGAACATCTTGGGTAACTGTGTGCTCTCCGTTTCGATGGTGACCACAGCGGCGAGCGCTTCTTCGACCGCAGACCCGATGGTGGCTTGTCTCGAAGATAGCCTGGAATCAGACTTGGTCCGGGCAGTGGCATCGGGTGTCATCCTACTCACCGGAGAACAAGAGACATTGCTGGGCAATTGCGTGCTCTCAGCGAGCTTGGGCAGCAGTGCGACCACTACATCGCTTTCTGACAGCGTTGTTGTCTGCTTATCTGGATCCCCAGACTCGACCAGCGATCAACAAGCTGCTCTAGGTGCCTGTTTGCTGGGCTCAGCAGTACCAGAATCTACGACTGCTAGCACCAAGGTAACTGCTGGTGTGATGGCCTGTCTGACGAAAGAATTAGGTGAAGCCGTTGCCCATGTTGTGGCGTCTGCGGTGCTTCCATCGAGTACCAGTGAGCAGCAGATACTCGGAAACTGCGTTGTGATGGACGCTCTGGGGTTAACGCCCTAGCGTATCTCCGGCTCAACCCAATATCATACAACGGCAAGAATGTATTCTCAGCCAGAACGAGAAAGAAGCCCAGGTCTTGATACCAAGACCTGGGCTTCTTCAGTTTAGAACCTTATTCGCGCTGCCTACTTACCGAAAGCAGGCGTCGGAGATCAGCTGTTTTTTTCGTCTGTGAGTGCTGCAACGCTCTCGGGCACGTAACCCAAAACCTCCACAGCACACCTCACTAGAGCCTCGATGTCGCGGTCACCACCACCGTTCCCGTCTCGAGGACCTCTGTCGCCGCCATCGTTACGAGGGTCATTCCTAACTTCGCCCCTGCTGGGCCGGCCCTCCGGAATATCTTGTCCGAAGCACTCTCGGGCAGCCAGCATCTTCTCCGCGTTGTTCAGAGCGTCTGGTCCAGAGAGCATGTAACCGAGGACATCAACCAAACACTGTGCCAAGTCGTGTTTGACTCCGACGTCTTCGCCGACATCGTGGATGAAGTCCTTACCGAAGCACTCTTCATTGGCCAAAGCTTTCTCGGCGTTGGTCATGGCATCCGGGCTGTCGGGTAGGTATCCCAGTAGGCCCTTGATACACTCAACCGCACTGTTCCCCAGGCCATTGGAGTTGCTTAAGTCCATACCAAATCACTCTGCGCCGACACGGACTTTGTCGTCGTAAGACAGGTCTTCTGGATGCTCGGGCAGGAAGCCCAACATGTCGACGATGCACTGGTTGGCTGCTTCGTCTATTTCGTTGCCGTCACCCCTGTCACCGTGACTGTCACGGCCACCACGGTGGTCACGCTCATTGGCGAAACAGGTCTCGCCTAGCAGAGCCATCTGTTCCGGCGAAACCTTTTTTGGTCCGGCTGGGAGGTAGCCCAAAACGTCGATGATGCATTGTGTGTTTTCGGCGGTAGGCGGCGGGCCATGTTGTTCATTAAAGAAACATTCTCGTCCTAGGTCAATCCGCTGTTGGTCCGTTAGGTCTTCCGGACACTTCGGAAGGAAACCTAGCACGTCAAGCACGCACTGCCGTTCTTCTTCGCGGAGGTCTCCTGGGCCATTTCCTTGATCTGGGCCGCGATGATCACTGTCTCCACGTTCTCCAGCGAAACATGCATCTCCGATCATTCTCATCTGGTCTTGAGCTAAATTGGCCTTTCCATCAGGCATGAATCCCAGATTGTCGATTATGCATTGTTTCGTCGCTTCATACATCCCGTCGTCCTCGTGTGGTCCCTGGCGCTGATGATTCTGGCCAAAACACCCCTGGCCCAAGGCAATCTTCTGTTCCTCGGTCATGTCTTCCGGGCCCTCCGGTAGGTAGCCAAGGACACTGAGGATGCACTCCTCAGTCACCGGGTCCATCCCTTGACCCTATTGGTTTTGGCCGCCCTGTTGCCCTTGTCCGCCCTGTTGGCCACCAAAGCTTTGTTGCGTCTGTTTGCTCTGGTCAGGGTTTGCGCAGTTTTGTCCAACAAGTTGGAGTTCTTCAGGCGTTAGGTCAGACATATCCGCGGGCAGGAACCCAACTGTGTCAATCACGCATTGTTTCAGTGCTACAGACTTTTCATGTCCGGACGCAGACTGGCGGCTGTTATCAGAGCACTGCTCATCTATCAACGCCCTCTGTCCGTCCGTCAGGTCGTTCAAGTTATCCGGTGTAAAACCAATGGTGGAAATCATGCACTGTTTATTGTTATCAAAGGCTGCTTCATCCCCTTGCTGGCCGGCCGACGCCGCCCACATCGACGCCGCCCACATGAGTAGAAAAGCTACCCCCAAAATGAATACGCCGGACAATGGCCTCCTTGCTTTTGCCAGGATTACCGATTCGGGTGAATTCATCGTCCAATTCATAAATTTCTCCTACTAACGCCCGTTGGCCTATGTTGTCGATTTTGGTCGATATGAGGCTGATCCACGGGTAAAATCCTCTGTTAAATATTTGGTGTCATAAAAAGGTATCGCTATTTATCCTTAATATCCATGAGGCAAATCACAATCGGAAATAAAGCTGAAATCTTTGTATCTACAGGCGGCAACCTGTGTTGCATCCGCGCCCAAAACGGTTGGCGAGGTGATAATATTGCTGAACCAATGGCCGGAAATTAAGCGCAATCTGACGCGATCTGGAGAATACCCCTATGTTGACCAGAGAAGACAATGAAACGCTGACTAGGACAGATGAAGGCACCCCCATGGGTGAAGTCATGAGGCGTTATTGGCTGCCTGCGCTGTTGGCCAGCGAACTTCCGGAACCGGATTGCCCTCCGATACGGGTGAAACTGCTGGGCGAGCAATTAGTCGCCTTCAGAGATACTGAGGGAAAAGTGGGCCTGCTCAGCGAGTTTTGCCCCCACCGGATGACCTCATTGTTCTTTGGCCGCAACGAAGAAAGTGGTCTCCGGTGTGTCTACCACGGCTGGAAATTTGACGTGTCTGGCAATTGCTTAGATATGATGAATGAACCGTCGGACAGCGATTATCCCAGCAAGATCAAGACAACTTCGTATCCTGTTGTGGAGATGGGGGACCTGATCTGGACCTACATGGGGCCGGAAGAAAAGCAACCGCCGCTGCCCAAGTTTGAATGGACTCAGGTGCCAGAAAGCCACCGGCTGGTGACCAAAAACTGGCAGGAGTGCAACTGGCTGCAGGCACTCGAAGGCGGCATCGACACCGCCCATGCGCCAATCTTGCACCGCCGTATTAGCGATACCACCAAGCGACCTGGTATTTCCATCAGCACCAACCTGGTCAAAGGCGAAGCTCCCAGCCTGGAGGTGGATCGCACCGATTACGGTTACCGTTACGCCGGTATCCGCGACATTGGAGAAAAGGGCAATCTGATACGCGGTTATCACTACGTGATGCCCTCCCACCAGTTGCGCCCCCTTCAATTTGGGCTGCAAGGTCAAGAACCCCGTCAGCTGATTGCAGGCCACGTTTGGGTGCCCATGGATGACGAGAATTGCATGGTCTACAACTGGGTCTACAATTTTGGCGGACAGCCTCTCACCGATGGTGATCGTGAAGAGGAGATCCAGCTGGGCCGTGGACCGGGCGAAGTGCTGCCCGACTTCCGAACCAGGCGCAACAAATCCAACGACTGGATGATTGACCGTCAGGTGCAAAAAACCGAGACCTTCACCGGCATTGAAGGCATAAATATTCAGGACCAGGCGATTCAAGAAAGCATGGGCCCAATCGCAGATCGCACCAAAGAGAATCTGTCCGCTAGCGACTTGGCCATCGTCATCGCTCGGCGCATGTTGATCGGCGCGGCTAGCACAGTAGCCGACGGCGGCGACCCGCCAGGTACCGGCGATTCTTATTACAACGTGCGCGCCATCGATGGCATCCTGCCCAAGGACGTAGACTGGAAAGACGCCCTAGAATCCCAGATGTACCCGCACTAGATTTCCCCACTAACCAACCAGAGAGAAAAGATGAAAGCTGCCGTCCTATACGAAAAGTTCCAACCACTGGTCATTGAGAACCTGGAGTTGGAAGGCCCAAAAGAGCATGAAGTATTGGTCAAAATCACCGCCAGCGGCGTTTGCCACAGTGATTTGCACTATATGAAAGGCGACCGAGAACACCCCATGCCGGTAGTTCTGGGTCACGAAGGCGCCGGAATAATCGAGGAAATCGGACCGGGTGTTACCTACGCCCAGCCCGGCGACCATGTGGTACTTTCGTTCGTTCCCACCTGCGGGAGATGCTCTTATTGCGTGAAGGGAAGACAGAACCTCTGTGAAGCTCGGTACCAGTTGCGTGGCAATATGCTGGACGGCACCACTCGGCTGCGCAACGGCTCCCAAGAAGTGCATCACTTCAACGGACTGTCAACCTTTGGTGAGTATGCCGTTGTGCCTGAAGACAGCCTGGTGAAGATACGCGAAGACGCTCCTCTGGATCGCATGGCCCTGATCGGTTGCGGCGTTGCCACCGGCGTGGGGTCGGTCATCAACACTGCCAAGGTTAAACCAGGCAGCAGCGTGGTGGTCATTGGCGCAGGCGGCGTGGGTCTGAACGTGATTCAAGGCGCAGTGCTGGCCGGGGCCGAGGCAATAATCGCCGTGGATATCTACGGAAACAAATTGGAGAACGCTCTGCAATTTGGCGCTACACACATGGTGGACGCTTCCGGTGAAGACGTTCTGGAAAGGGTTAAAGACATTACGCGGGGCGAGATGGCTGATTATGCGTTTGAGGTCATTGGTTCTACAGATGCCATCAACCAGGCCCTGGCAACGACCAAGCGTGGCGGCACCACTGTGGTTGTGGGCGTGACGCCGACCGGTGCAGAACTTAAAATTGACCCAGACTTCCTGCACCTGGATCGCATCCTGATGGGCTGTACCTACGGTTCCTGCTACCCGAGGGCCGACATGCCAATGTTGATTGACTTGTACATGGCCCGACGCCTGAAACTGGACGAGCTAATCAGCGCCACTCTAAAATTGGAAGACATCAATTCTGCGTTTGAAGCGCTAGACCAAGGCGAAGTGGCCAGGACAATAATTCGGTATTAGGTCCTGGAAATTACGTTTCCAATTGAAAAAGGGCACCGAGTTATCGGTGCCCTTTTCAATTTTTTCTCTTTGATTGGTTATGCCGGGGGCAGAATGATGGGAAGTGGCTCAACATCGTTCAAGCCAGGGGGATTGATGGCGTCCAGAGACTCAAGAAGTGCATTCAAGCTGTACGTGACTTCAGTTAATTCCGGGTCATTGATGTCCAACCCCACGGCTTTGCCCATGGCGCGAATATCGTCCTTGCTTAAATCAGGCATTGAAATATCTCCGTCCGGCTAAGGTGAGCCCATATTGCTTGAAAAAGATAATTTCGTCAAGATGCTCTAGAACAGGAACAAGCTGCCTTGAGGCGATATTGCAGGTCGGCTATACTGGCCGGAATCACGAATAAATTTCGATTAGGGAAAAATTGAACTTATGGCTACGTATAAGACCATCAATGTCGACCTGGGTCTGGAGTCTGAGTTCCCCAAACTACCCAAAGAAATTAAAGTCGGAGACTGGACGTATTTCTTGTCCCGCAGCAAGAAAGGCGTCTATAAAATGCTTTCCAACATTTGTCCTCACCAGGGAGTGGAGATTGTTGACTGGACCGGTTGCTTCATGTGTCCCGCCCACGGCTGGAGATTTGAGTACACCGAGGGTGTCTGCGTCAACGGGCCCAACGCTAGGATGGTTGGGTTTCCGGTGAGCGTGAAAGATGGCCATCTGGTGGCGGAACTGCCCGACGATTAACCCAGCCTTTAACCCAAGCCAGCGCCACTAAAATGTGGTCCAGGAGCGAACATGGACAAAAAAGACATTCCATTTCTGACCGCATCCCAACTATCAAAGCTGATTGAGACCAAAGAGGTCTCACCCGTGGAAGCCACCGAAGCCTACCTAGACCGGATTCAAGAGGTTGATTCTAAACTCAATTCCTACATCACCATCAACGGTGAGCAGGCATTGGAGGCGGCTCACCAGGCGGAAACCCAGATTGCCCAAGGGGAGTATCTGGGTCCGTTGCACGGTGTCCCGGTGGCGGTAAAAGACCAATTCAACACAGCCGGGATACTCACAACCGGCGGCTCAAGCATCCTCCAATACAACATCCCCACTGATGACGCTACGGTTATCACCAACCTGAAAAAGGCGGGTGCAGTGCTGCTCGGCAAGCTTAATATGAGCGAATTCGCCATGGCGGAGATTTACCACCACCCCTATGGCACTCCCCGAAACCCGTGGGATCTCAGTAAAAACCCCGGCACCTCCAGCAGCGGTTCCGGCGCGGCCACCGCTGCTTCCCTGTGTGCCACGTCTCTAGGTGAAGATACGGGCGGTTCGATCAGAGGCCCGGCTAATTTCAGCGGGCTGGTTGGCTTGCGCCCCTCCCACGGTCGGGTTAGCCGGTACGGCGTGTTGGGCGGTTCATGGTCTATGGACACTGTCGGCCCGATCTCCAGAAGTGTGGAAGATGCAGCCATCACAATCCAAGCCATTGCCGGCCATGACCCGAAAGATGCCTACACGTGGGACGTGCCGGTGCCAGACTACCGCAAAGCCCTGACCGGCGACATCAAGGGCATTAAACTGGGAGTTATTCAAGAACGAATGGATTCCCCAAATCTGGACCCCGAGTTCCGAGAAACAGTCGCCACGGCCATCGGAGTCCTGGGAGAATTGGGCGCGTCGTCGGAAGATGTTTCCATCCCGCTGGCACCCAACGCCGGCGCGCTCACCATGTCCATCCTGAGTGTCGAGTGGGCCAACCTGCACCGCCCGGTGTTTGAGCCGCACATCGATTACATGGATTATAACAATAAGATACGTTTCCTGACCGGGTGCATCATTCCTGCTCAGACTTACTACAAAGCGCAGAAAATACGCTCCGTGCTCCGGCAGCAAATACTGGACGCACTTGAAAAAGTCGACGTGTTAGTACTGCCCACCGGCCCAGTCACCGCGCCACCGGTGGAGAGCACCCCCGGGATCCAGAGCAAAGAACATGCACTGGCCGGACTGGCCGGTCGTATCAGTTTCACCGGCCCGTTCAACTTGGCGGGAACTCCGGCAATCTCGGTGCCTTGCGGGTTTAGTTCCGACGGAATGCCCATGGGACTGCAAATAGTGGGCCGTCCGTTTGCAGAAGAGACAGTCCTAAAAGTTGCCCACGCTTACGAGCAAGCAACCGATTGGCACAACCGGCGGGCACCGATCTAGTCAAGCAATTTTGGCCGCACACGGCCTTCTATAAAGAGCAAAAAACAAGGAGATAATAATGGCTGAATACATACCTAGCCCCAGGGAATGGGTTTCTGACCAGGTTGAGTTATACGAAGGCAGCCAAGGAACCGACGGATTAACTTTGCGAGACACGGGCCTGCCGGTTATCATCGTGACCAACCAAGGGCACAAGACGGGCGCCATTCGGAAGACACCGCTGATGCGGGTGGTTGATGGAAATAACTACGTGCTCGTAGGTTCTCAGGGCGGCGCACCTCAACACCCACACTGGGTCCATAACCTGAGGAAAGACGCCAATGTTGAGATAAGAGACGAGACTGCCGTCCACTCCATGAAAGTACGTGAGGTTGCAGATTCTGCGGAGCGAACACGACTATGGTACATCGCCGTCGAAGCATTTCCTCCGTATAAGGAATACCAGGAAAAGACCAGCAGATTTATCCCGGTATTCCTCGCCGAAGCCAATAGTTAAACCGGCACGTACGGAGTTAAGCAAAACATGGACGACATTGGCGTTTTTGAAGCCATCTACAGCCAACGGCAGTTCACTCGCTACAAGCCAGATGCGGTGCCGTTGGCGGACATCCAGAAGATAATGGACGCCGCAACGAAGGCTCCCAGTGGCGGCAACAAACAGCCGTGGCACTTCATTGCGATAACCGAACGGGATTTGATCGAGAAGATTGGTGGTCTTTATCGAGACCTGTGGTTGGGCGCCATGGGTGCCACCGCGCCGCCGGACGAACCACCGGCCTACCGCTCGGCCCGTTACTTGGCCAACCACATGCCCGATGTCCCAGCCATGATTTTGATTTGCGCTGATCACACCATGGGAGGCCAGCCCTACACAATTGGTGAACCCATCGAGCGGGGTCGGTACGCATCTTCAGTGTGGCTTGCCATTCAGAATCTGTTCCTGGCTGCCCGCGTCCTCGGTCTAGGCACCCGCATCACCACGACACACCTGCGTGAGGAACAAAAAGTCAAAGATTGGCTGGAAATACCCGACCACGTGGAAACCCTCTGCCTGAGTCCGCTTGGTTTTCCCCGTGGCGGATTCGGCCCCACCGACCGGATTCCATCAGTGGACGTAACATCCTATAATCGCTTCGGCCAAAAAGCAGTTAGCTGATAGCTCACAGCCGTCAGCGGTCAGCATTCAGATTTTAAGTAAAACTTCTATAGGTCATGTCATTCTGAAGGCAGGAGCCGAAGAATCTCCTTGCTAAAGGTAGAAGACTTTCCGACAATAACGAGACCGTTCGCTACACTCAGGGTGACGGGGTGGGTGTGGCTATGTTGTCGGTGCTAACCAAGGCAGATTAGACTGTCGCTGACCGCTGTCAGCTAGCTTTCCCCCACGTTTCGCCAAACTCGACCCTCAACACCAACTGCCCGGTGAACGTGGAAGCGTCTTGAATGGCCAAGTAGACCGCGCTAGGCCCCACCGCCTCTGGTTCTACCCGCTGCTCCCAGTCTCGTTGGGTCCAGGGGATGGCCGCTGAACCCTCAGTCTTGAGACCTCCCGGCGAGAGTATGTTTACCGCAATGTTGTGCTCCTTCAGTTCGTCGGCCAGACAGAAGCTAAACATGTGCACAGCGGCTTTGGTGGAACTGTAGAGAACACCGCCGCCCTGCTCGTGGTCGCTACCCATGCGAGAGCCGATATTGATGATGCTACCGCTCTTCTGTTCGATCATCGTGGCCAAAACAGCTCTGGAGCAGAGGTATGGCCCTTTAAGATTGGCGGCCACACTTAGATCCCAGATATCCGGCGCGATATCCAGCAGCGTTTCTCCAAGCACCATGACGCCGGCGTTATTCACCAGAACGTCGACCCTGCCGTACATGTCGATGGTTTGACCCACCATTGCCATGACCTGTTCTTCGTCCGAAACATCACAGGTCAGCGCCATAGCTTCGCCACCCGCGTCCCGAATCTGCTTGGCAGTTTCCACGGCTGTGCCGATCAGTCCGGTGGGCGAACTGCGGCGCGCGGAGACCACCACTTTGGCACCCTCGGCGGCAAATTCCTTGGCAATGGCCCGGCCTAATCCTCGGCTGGCTCCAGTGACGATGGCCACCATGCCGTCCATCTTGTTGGTGTACCGTTCTTGCATCAGTTGATCCTATTTTATTTAAGCAAACCTGGCTTCAGCCCAGCCTTTATCAAACGGAGTCCAAAAATGGGAGCTGAGAGTCAGGTGTTGGAACATCCATTTGCCGTTCACTCGTACGTATTCCTCGTCGTAGCGGGCCGACCCCCACACCGCCTGATTGCCCTCCGCATAGGTGCACGGTTGGAACAAGTACCAGACTCCCGTGGCACGGTCTCCGTCCACCTCGATGATTGGGTTCATTACCATGTGGATAGCGAAGGGCAGGCGTGCTGGAGCGTCGCGGAAAAACTCCCGTATCGCCTCCCGACCGTCGTTGCGGCCACGTTCCATGCCGTCCCAAATGGCGTCTTCCGTGAATAGTTCAGCCAGGGCATCCGCGTCATAGTGGTCGTCACAGAGGGCGCAGTAACGGTGCTTGAGCTTCTTAATCTCTTCAATGTCTTCCAGTTTTCGTATTCGTTGTTCCAGACCTTCAAGGCTCATGGTGTCTCTCCTATTACTGGGTCTAGATTACCGGGATTAAATCGCAGTCCAGCCACCGTCGACCATCAGTAGATGACCCGTGGTGCCGGCCGACGACTTGCTAGCCAGATAGATCACCGCGCCTACCATCTCTGATGGATCCATTCGGCGGCCTAAAGGCAGGTGGGCGTCCAGGTCGGCCTGCACCTCTTCGTCGGTCCTGTTGCTGGCGGCGATCATGCCGGGAGTGCTGGTTGGGCCGGGGCCGATGGCATTCACCGTGACGCCGTGGGGCGCCCATTCCACCGCCATAACCTTGGTGATGCCCGCCACGCCAAATTTGCTGGCGCAGTAGGAAGAACGACCTCTGGACGCAACCTCAGATAACTGAGAACCAAGGTTGATGATTCTGCCGTAACCCTGACCAACCATGTGCCTGCCAGCCGCTTGGGCACAGAAGAAAACACCCTTCAAGTTGATGTCTATTGTCGCGTCCCAGTCTTCTTCAGTAACTTCCAAAGCCGGTTTTGGGATGCGTATACCCGCATTGTTGACCAGGATGTCCAGTCTGCCGAAGTCACTCACGATCTGATCTATTGTTTTGGGCATACTCGCAAGGTCCAAGACGTCCAGAGCGTAGACCGCGCTTTTGACTCCCTCCGCTTTCACCTGGTCTTTGGTTTCTTCCGCCAGGTCCAAACGGTCTGGGCGATCTGAAACAGCCACATCAGCGCCAGCTTGGGCTAGTCCGACTGCCAGAGCAGCGCCGATCCCACGTCCGGATCCCGTAACCAACGCAGTTTGTCCCTTTAAACTCAGTCCCTCGTAGGGCATTTAGGTTCCTCCGAATCAATTCATCAGGTAGTAGATAGTTGTCATATAAAGCGAGTCCACAGTCTCGCCAGGCAGGAAATTGACCGTAGCATAGCATACCACCCCAGTCGTCGGAATCGGCCTGGTGACGGTGAATATAAGGCGGGGACTCAGTGCTATCCGGCAGCCTGATACTTGCGTGCTCTACCTACAGACCTTAGAATCAGCCATGGCTCGGAGTATTCGATTATTTGAAAACGTTTGCCTCGGCAAGGGAATAAATGGCGGAAGCGATACAGCAACCAACGGACCGTCGGCAAAACCGGAATTTCATATTGGGCTGCCTTTCTTTCGGTCACGGGGTTTCTCACCTGTATGACCAAGGGTTCCCGATCTTCATGCCGGCAATCCAAGCCGCCATGGGCCTTACAAATTTCCAGGTAGCCTTCATGCTGGGCATCCGCCAAGGCGGATTTGGTGCTGTCAACCTAATCGGCGGGGCCATCGTCGACCAGGTGAAAGCCAGCTGGGGGCCGATACTCACTGGTTGCATGATTTGGGCGGCGCTGGGTTTTCTGGTATTGGCTGCGTCCCCTAACCTGTTCGTCTTAACCATCGCGGTGGTCATTGTGTCTGTTCCGGGCGCGCTCTGGCATCTGCCTTCTACCGCCGCTCTCTCCCGAAGATTCCCTGACCGGCGCGGCTTCGCCATCTCTATGCACGGTTTCGGCTCCAACGTGGGCAACGTGATGGCGCCTTTGGTTGCGGGCGGACTGCTGACCTTCATGCTGTGGCGGCACATCCTGCTGATTTATGCTGCCCCAGCTGCCATCATGGCCATTTTTGTGTGGTGGTCGCTTAAAGACGTGGGGAAGGAAGCTGACGACGAAGATCGACCAGCCCCTGAACGCAAGGTTATGGCCGCCTATCGGGAAGGCTTGACCATGTTCAAGAACCCGATGGTTGCCACTCTGGTATTGGCGGCCGCCATCCGCGGTGTGGCCAACAACGCACTCTTCCAATGGTCACCGTTCTACCTAAAAAACGCGACCGACGGCGGATTGGATATGGGCTATTTCACCGCCGGCGTCCACCTGGCCCTGCTCACCGGCATGGGCATAGTCTCCGCTCCCTTCTTGGGTTACCTGTCTGATAGATTCGGACGGAAACAAGTTTTGGTGCCCGGTCTGATTATCGCCGCTATATTGACCATGTTCGTGGTCAGCGCCGGAGACAGCCTGATGCTGGCGGTGTTGCTGGGTGGTATCGGACTGTTCAGCTTTGCGTTACAGCAGATCATTCTGGCGGCGTTGCTCGACGTGGTGCCCAAGGGCACTGAGGCCACCGCCTCGGGTCTGATCTTTGGTATTAACGGACTTCTTGGGTTCGGATCGCCGTTCATTGCGGCATACATTATTGAGAATATGGGAGGATACGGATCGATTTTCTACTACGTTGGCGTGCTGACCATTGTGTCTGCCTTAATCATCTCTGTTATACCCTTCCCCAACTACCGAGTGCAGAAGCCTGCTGCTGCCTAATTGTTGATTGTCCGACGCACACGAATTTCGTTTGACACGATATTTGGGGCCAGACTAAAATAGAGCCGCCATCTACCCACACGGGGGGTGAGTGCCAGGCACGTTCCAGACAAATTCTAAACACAGCATCGCCGCTGGGATCTGAGATGACCGAGACGGCCCACAAGATGAAAGTTGCTTTCAATTGCGCCCCGCTGCGTCGGGGTGTTTATTTTGCCCAAATTATTGACCCTTCCATTCTCATGAGCGCGTCATGAACCAGACCATCACCGCTGTGTCTGGTCTGGAAGTTGGCCACTACACAGACCTGAAAAACGCCACCGGCTGCACTGTTTTCCTCTGCCGTGAAGGCGCTGTTGGCGGCGTGGACGTCCGTGGTGGCTCCCCCGGCACCAGGGAGACCGACCTACTCCGTCCAGTTCACCGAGTCGATCAAGTCCATGCTGTTGTCCTCAGTGGTGGCAGCGCCTTTGGACTGGATGCCGCGTCCGGGGTGGTAGCCTACCTGGAATCCCAGGGAATCGGCTACAAAGTGGGCTCGGCAATCGTGCCGATCGTGTCCTCTGCTATCCTCTTTGACCTTGGTTTGATCACCTCAAAAGTCCGCCCCGGCGCAGCAGATGGTCACCAGGCCTGTTTGGCCGCTACCTCTGGACCAATGACTGAAGGCAGCGTGGGCGCAGGTACCGGAGCAACCGTTGCCAAACTGGGCGGTGGTCGTCGCGGCGTAAAGGGTGGCATTGGCACCGCAGCGATAACCTTGTCCACCGGGCAGACCATATCCGCTGCAGTGGCGGTGAATGCCGTGGGCGGGGTCTGGGACTACAAAACCGGACAACTTCTGGCTGGCCCAAGGCGTACCGGTGGCGGATTTGACGATCCGGTAGCCATGTTGCTAACCGGCAAAGACGATGCCCCTTCCGGCCCAGTGAACACCACCATTGGGTTGGTGGCCACCGACGCCAAGCTCACCAAAGAGGACGCCAACTATCTAGCGAGGGTCAGTCACGACGGGTTCGCTTTGACCATTCGCCCCTGTCACACCGTCCGGGACGGCGATACCATGTTCGCCCTTGCCACTGGGCATAACGACTCCGAATTAGACCTAACTTCCCTGGGGGCCGCCGCTGTAGAGGTCACTGCTCAGGCGATACTTAGGGCGATTCAGCAGGCAACTGGCTTGGGCGGAATTCCGTCTATTAGTGAATTGGCAACCTAGCAAATAGAAATCAACCCTGAATACGCACCAATTCGATAACCAGGTGAATCAAAATGGCGCAGGCGGTACCGCAGAGTATGCGGGTAATCACCACCAATAATGAAATGTCCCAGGCTTGTCGCGAGGCCGTGAAACCGGTTGGCCTGGTGCCAACCATGGGCGCTCTGCATGCCGGGCACCTCAGCTTGGTTGATCAGGCGCGGGCAGACAACCTGACGGTAATTGTTAGTATCTTTGTTAACCCGACCCAATTCGGCGACCAAAAGGACTTGGAGAAGTATCCTCGGGACATGGAAGGCGACCTGGAGATGCTGCGCCGTCATGGGGTTGACCTGGTCTACGCCCCGACCGTCGATGAGGTTTATCCGAAGGGATTCAATACCTGGGTGGACGTGGGTCCATTGGCCGACAAACTGGAGGGACTGCAGCGCCCGGGGCATTTCAGGGGCGTAGCCACAGTGGTCTCCAAGTTGTTCAATGTCATGCGACCGGACCGAGCCTACTTTGGCCAGAAAGACGGTCAACAAGTGGTGGTCATCCAAAAATTGGCCATGGACCTGGATATGGGCGTGGAAGTAGTGGTAATGCCGACCATCCGTGAGTCGGACGGTCTGGCCATGAGCAGTCGCAACGTCCAGCTTTCTCCCAACCAACGTCTCGCCGCCTCAGTGATCCATCGGGCTCTGTGCCAGATGTACCTCTTGTGGTCGGGCGGCGAGCGTAACGGAGATGTTCTGCGAGAGTCCGCACGGAACATTTTGCGGGCGGAATTGGCAGTGGATGAGATTGACTATGTCAGCGTCGCCAGCATGGTTACACTGGACGAACAGACCACAATTGAAGGTCGGGCAATGGTCTCTGCGGCAATCCGTATGGGCTCTGTGAGACTGATCGACAACATAGTCCTTGAGTGAACAGTTAACTTGCAGGGATAAAAAAGCCCCCTACTCGTGAGAGTAAGGGGCTTTTTCTATTAAGCATGCATGCTCAGTCTGGTTGTGACTGATGGGGCACCGAGGGAATAAACCTAACCCTAAGTCAGTTCCTTCAGAGCTGTGGTCAGCGCCGGGAGAACGGTTTCCCAATCACCGACTACTCCGTAACGGGCTTCTTTGAAGATGTTGGCTTCAGCATCCTTATTGATGGCCACAATGACCTTGGAGCCGGAGCAGCCCGCCATGTGCTGGCTGGCGCCGGAGATGGCAACCATGATGTACAGGTCCGGAGTGATGGTCTTGCCGGTCAGTCCAACCTGATAACTGGAAGGCACCCAGCCTGAATCAACGGCTGCGCGGGACGCACCGACGGTACCGCCCATGATCTTAGCCAGTTCTTCCAAGTGGGCAAAGGGCTCGGGGCCGCCCAGCCCGCGTCCGCCGGAGATGACGATGCGAGCATCTTCTAGCTTGATGCCTTCAGCTTCTTCAATCACTGTATCCACGACTTGAGTCAGGGCCAGAGATTCGTTGAGTTCTACAGGGAAGGAAACGACCTCACCCGTGCGGGATGAATCTTCCTCGGCCGGCTCATAAGCTTTGGGCCTGATGGCAGCAATCTGAGGGGTTTGGTCACAGGTGACCACGGCGATGGCGTTACCACCATAGACTGGGCGGTTGGCCATCAATGTCTTGGAGCTAGAGTCTACGGAGACTTCTAAGCAGTCCTGGGCCAATCCAACTCCCAGACGGAAGGCCAATCGCGGGGCCAGGTCACGACCCTCGTTGGTACGGGCGACCAAGATGATGCGAGGACCGACCTCTTTGCTGAGGGCTTCCAGCGCGGATAGATGAAAATCTATCTGGAATTTGGCCAGCAGAGGGTGGTTTACCGCATAGACCTTCTGCGCACCATGGGAGATGGCCTGTTGGGCTGGTACGTCCAGGGTGTCACCCAGAAGGGCAACAGATAATTGTTCGCCAAGTTCAGATGCGATTTTCTGTCCGGCGGCCAGTAGCTCAAGGGTTGTGCTGCCCAGTTCTCCGCCCGTTGCGTCGCCAAGTATCAGTACTCCAGTGCCATCAGCCATCACGGCCTCCCGTGCTTTTTGAATCACACTACCAGTCCATGTGGATCAGCAGTTTTAAGCTTTTAAATCTAGTTAGTTGGGAATGAAAGTTAGATAACTTTGTCTTCCCGTAGTTTCAGGGCCAAGAGTCGACCAGAATCGGCCGGGTCTTCTCCTTCAATAATCTCGCAGTCTTGGTCACTGACTGGAACGAACAGGTCACGCAGAGTAATGCGTGAAGAGGACTGGGACGAGTCCAGGTCCAGGTCGGCGGAACTCCAAATTGTGGGCTTTTTCCTGGTGGCGGCCATAATGCCGCGCAGGGTTGGATACCGGGGCTGGCCCAGTTCGTTGCTCACGGTGACCAATGACGGTAGAGATGCTTCGACAACTTCGTAGCCGTCGGGGATGATCCGCTCCACGCGAACCTTGCCGTCTATGACATCAACCTTTTTGCCCAAGGAGATGGAAGCCATGCCCAGAAGCTCGGCAACGCCCAAGGGAACCTGTGCGTTGTCCCAGTCAGAGGCTTGGCGTCCGCAGATGATGAGATCAAATCCGCCCAACTTGCGAATCGCTGCCACCAGTAACTGGGCAGTTAAGAAACTGTCAATCGTATTTTCGAAGATGTCGTCCTGAAGTAGGACCAACTCGTCGGCGCCCATGGACAGTGGCTTTTTCATCACGTCCAGAGCAAATTCAGTGCCTGTGGAAATCACCGTGACGGTGGCTTCCTGGGCGTCTTTGATCAGGAGGGCTGCTTCCACCGCGTTCTCGTCAAAACCGTTGACCACGGGAGGAATGTTAGGTGGTGGTACGACCTTCTTAGAACTTTCGTCTATCCTGAATGCCGCCATGGGCATTTCTGGGTCGATTACCTGCTTCGCCAGTACGCCTATCTTGATAGCCATAGCTCTCCTAAAGGCACGGCAGGTAGCCAGTTGAGGGCCGGAAACGAGTCTGCCGAGACCTTGTGAAAGGTATCACCCAGCCTTCCGAGTGTCAATTGAAACCGAGGCTGGCCAGGCAAGCGTAAAAGGTAATAATTACATTTTTGATGCTATAATTTTGGATAATGCAAAGCCTATCTCAAGATTGTGCTGGCACCACTTGGCAAATATTCAGGTAGGTCTGCGGACTATCCCGCCGATCGCTTTGAATAAAAGAGGCCTTATTACTATGAATACTGTTAAAACATTCTTTTTGATGATGGTCATGTCGGCGTTGCTATTGTTGGTAGGAGCGATGCTCGGCGGAATCGGCGGCATAATCTTGGCCGTGATAATCGCCGTCGCAATCAACTTTGGAGCCTATTGGTTCTCCGACCGTATCGCATTGAAGATGGCCCACGCCTCTGCAGTGACGGAGAATGACGACCCGGAACTCTATAGCATCGTTCGGGAACAGGCTGAGCGGGCCGGACTGCCAATGCCCCAGGTTTTTGAGATCCGGTCTGACGCCCCCAACGCGTTTGCCACCGGCCGTAACCCCAGCCACGCCACTGTGGCCGTGACCACCGGCATCCGCCGCATTCTGAATCGTCAGGAACTTGGCGGGGTATTAGCCCATGAGATGGCCCATGTGGGCAACCGAGACACCCTGATTATGGCCATGGTCGCCACCGTGGCCGGCGCGATTTCCATGCTGGCCATGTTTGCCCAGATTTCTGCCATGTTTGGCGGTATGGGTGGTCGCAGGGGCGGCGGCGGCAACATGATTGGATTGTTGGTCGTTGCGTTTGTGATGCCATTGGCAGCAGGGTTGGTGCGGGCTGCGATCTCCCGTACCAGGGAATTCCAGGCAGATGCCACCGGCGCGCGCACCTCCGGTGACCCACTGGCCCTGGCCAGTGCCCTACAGAAATTGGAACTGGGTTCCCAGACCCGACCGTTGAAAGTGGCTGAAGGAGCATCGCATCTATTCATTGTTAATCCGCTCAGTGGAAAAAGTATGACCAAGATGTTCTCTACCCACCCACCCATGGCTGAGAGAATTAGAAGGCTTCAGGACATAAAACCCAACTTCTAAACAATCCGGTAAACAACTTGGCGGCGCGGAATAAAAAGGCCCGGCTTTTAAACGCCGGGCCTTTTTATTTGGCAATATCAGGCGTCAATGTGGCGTGTGCTAAGTATGGCCTCATGCTAGAAGCGACAAACTTGGCCGAATTTGATTCGGTCAAGTTCTGATATTTATAGATTGAGGCCCGGCAAATCATGGTGTTGAACCTGGTATTAAATCTGCAAAAAAATCAGGCAATTAAAAAAGAGAAGTAAGTAGATATGGGTTGTTTAGTTTCGTTGTTCCGGGCTGGAGCTACACTGATTCTGGGTGTTGTTATTTTTATCGGGTTCCTCTCATACCTGGCTATAAACAACTTTTCGGACAAATTGCTTAGCGCTGATTTCTACACCAACACACTCGCCGCTGAAGACACCTACAACCGAATCTACGACGAAGTTTTGCTGGACGATGAGCTAATTGACCGGACCCGAGAATTTCTCGGCGATATCGAAATCGTCAGCCAACAAGAGATGGTTTCCCTCCTCCGCCAGATCATGCCTCCTGATTACATCCACTCAGAGGTGGAAGGAGCTATTGGGAGGACGATCGACTGGGTCAATGAAGACGTTGAGGAACTTAACCTATACGTTGATTTGGCAGCCCCTATAGCCAACGTAAAAACGGTCATGTTCAATTATATGGACGGCAGAATAGACGACCTGACCGTGGAAGACCCCGGCATTAGTGGTTGCTCACCTGTTGCTGCGGCTAATTTGGCGGCCACCTTTGTCGTCAGATTTCAGCAGATAGCCAACGGTGTCGTACCTGAATCGGTCCCATTTTTAAAGAGTATCGACGCAACGTGCCGACCCATAATCTTTGAGCTGGCCTTTAACGATCTGATAACTGGAGCCGGGTTGAACGCAGCGACTACGGAGTCGCTCAGAGCCGGCAAGGGCGAACTAAGAACCCCATTCGCTGCCGGAGACACGTTGGAAGTGCTGAAGGTCTCGGCCCGTTTGCTGGCTGAGCCATTGATGGACGATGCTATTGCGCGAGTCCGAGAGGACTTGGATTCTGGTGACCGATTCGATCTGATTCACCAGATCGCGAAATGGGACACTGATACCACCGAAGAACAGATCAGGTCCGACCTGAATGAAGGACGAGGTTGGATTTCAAAGGTAAACAAATTTGGTGATATGGCGTCGCTGATTATGGTGATTGGTGGTGCCGCCGCCATGGGCTTGATATTCTTCCCCAGTCTGGGAGGAATGCTACGGTGGCCGGGAATTACCCTGTTCATAACGGGTGGCTTCTTTTTCGTATTGGGCAAAATCGTTGAGGCAGAAGTCCCGAACCGACTGGTTGACGTCGTCGAAACGAGCGCCGACAAGGTGTCTGGAGTGCCGCCGGCCGTTATCGACTTGGGCGGAGACGTTCTGATGTCCTTTGGTGCGCAATTGACAGACGGATTAGTTGGGCCGTCACTCACACTTTTGACCGTCGGAATAATCCTGTTTGGGGCTTCGTTCTTCGCGGTGCTCTTCAGCAAGTTCATACCCGTCGTTAAATAATCAGCAGCACCAATTAAACGCAAAAAGAGGGCGAGAATTATCCCGCCCTCTTTTGTTCACTAGTCCCCTGATTAACTCGTAGTTGAGATCTTAGAACAGAGCTATTGGGCTCACTGGCGACCCTGTTACGTTGCGGAGACGGAGCGGCGCCAGCGTGAGCATGAACTCGTAACGGTTCCTCTGGGCACAGGCCTCCGCAAGTTCCTCAAGGTTGGCATTGTCAATCAACCACAAGCCCAAGGTGACCAGGCACATGGTGTGTAACGGCGAGCCAATGGTGCTGTAGTGAGAGGGCCGGAAGTCGTTGGAAGTGTCAGTGCCCAGCATGGCCACCCCTCGCTCCTTGAACAGCGGTGTGCAGGCCACCTGACAGGCGGTCATGGGCTCTCCGGCCTTGGCTGGCGGGCTGGCCAAGCGCATCTTGTAGTTGCCGGTGCGAACCAGAAGTACGTCCCCTTCCTCAATCTTGACCCCCTGGGCCTCTTCAGCTTCCAGCAGGTCCACCGGCATCACTGGCTCGTTGGGGTCTAAGAAATCCACTCCCCGAAGCTTGGGCAGGTCCAGCAGCACGCACTTGGTCACGATCCCTGAGTATGCCGCCTCGATGGAGTGTGTCTGAGCGCCTTGCCGAGACGTGATCATGTTGGAGGGCTTCCCGTTATAAAGCTGACCTTTCCATGAGTAATGAGACATCGCGTCAATGTGGGTGATGCTCTGGCCGTGGAAGACCATGCCAATGAACTCGGCCGCGCCCCGGCGGGCGAACTGGCGTTCCATAGAATCTTCGTTCCGGCCCTCGCCGCTGTCGACCATGAAACGCTGCACTTGAAACGTGACATCGGCGTTCATGTCGCTGCTGATGGGGCGGGCACAGCTCACCGGGATGCCGTCTTGCACCAGCGCTGCTGCCTGCAAGCGTTTCTCCGGGGTTATCAGGTTCAAACAGCCAAGCTGGTCATCGTCACCCCAGCGGCCCCAGTTGCTGAGAGATTCCATCCAGCCAAGCACTGTTGCCTCGTCGGGGATCTGCCTGGAAGTTGTCTGTACCATGCGTCCGCCTCCTGATGGTGACTATCAATATGAAAACCGATTAGGTATGCCTAGGAGTTTGGTTCTGCTGATTCAAGGACTGCCGCGATGAAATCAGGAGCGCCGTTCAGAAAATCCTTGATGTCCACAGCCTTTTTCCCTTCGAGCTGGACCTTGTGCAACCCCAAGAACCCTTCGCTCGTAGCCACAGCTGCCGGAACATCCGGGTGATCAGTTCTGACCACCGTTCCCGGTACGAATTCAGTGGAAGACGACGATATAAGTGAAACTTCGATTATTTTTAAGCCGCTGCCGTTCCAGTAGGTAAATAGTCCCGGCCAGGGGCTGAATGCCCTCACCCGACGTTCCAATTCAACCGCACTTAGCGACCAGTCGGCCAGGCCGTCGGCGCGCTCATACTTGCGTGTAACAGATGCCAAAGCCTCGTTTTGGGGCTCTGAGGTCAATTCCCCTGATTGCCACTGTGGGATGCTTTCTTGCAGCAGCTCTCCGCCCAATTCAAAGAGCTCTGTGGCCAGTCCCTCTGCGGTCTCATTGCCCTTCATAAAGAACTCATGCTGGGCAATCAGTGGCCCAGTATCCATTCCTTCGTCCAGCAACATGATGGTGACGCCAGTGATTAGATCGCCATTCAAAATGGACGTGACCACCGGGGACGGACCCCGATACCGAGGCAGGATCGATGGGTGGATGTTGAGGCAACCCAGTGGCGCGAGGTCCAAGACTGGCTTCGGGAGCAGCTTGCCGTAGGCCGCGACAACGATCACGTCCGGCTGGAGCGCGGCCAGTTCGTCCTGCACCTCTTGTTTACGGAAACTGGCCGGTTGGACCACGTTGAGACCATGTTCAATGGCATAGTCTTTGATTGGAGACGATTGGGGCTGACGGCCTCGGCCGGCGGGACGGTCAGGCGGGGCGTAGACGCCCACAACCTCACAGCCTTCCATGCCGACAAGACTGGCAAGAACAGGGACTGCAAAGGATGGGGTGCCCATGAAAACAAGACGCATGGAGTCAAATACCTATTTAATTACTATTAAGGACTGTGGTCGGATGTTTGGGGAACAAATCGCTGGGCATTTGTTGTGGCTAGGCTTACATAATCAGTTGTCACGAACGTTTATTCTCTTGACACTGAAAAATAGCCCTTGGTAAAATACCTTAACCGCTTGGCGGAAATAAATGATGGAGGTGAAGTACATGGATGATAGTTTAACGCACAGGGGCGATGGTAGGCATCAGTCTGGACACGACGAGGTGATTGTTTCGTAGCGACTAGCTCGAAATAAGTTATCCCGTACGTCGGGCCCAGGCCAATGTCTACCATCGCCCCTTGACCCCGGTTTGTACCTAAGGGCGAGTAAAGCAACCCAGAGTTGGCCGGGCCCGTTTTTTTGCCCGGCGAATTCGCCGGTTTTTTCATTTTTAAGGATTGGTTTGAAATCTGCTTCTTGACACTTGTTTAGGCGTCAAAAAATCAAATATCATCAAAGATTTAGGCGTAGGTCGTTTGACAATGAATGCCTCTCGCCGTAAAATCGCCACGCATGGGAACCGCAATGACGGTACCCGGGAGAATAGGAAATAAATGATTCGGATTCGCCTTGCCAGGGTTGGTAAAAAAGGCCACCCCTCTTACAGAATAGTAGTAGCGGAAGTTACCGCACCCCGTGATGGTTCCTATCTCGAATGGATTGGGAACTATGACCCCATGGAAGACCCGCCCGTCACGACTTTGAAGAACGAGCGTGCGGCCCACTGGTTGAGCATGGGAGCAATCCCTTCTGACGCTGTTGCCCGGATAATGTCCGCCAACGGTTTGATGGAGCGCACCCCCACACAGAAGACGGCCACCACGAAAAACCCTGATGCCGCCGCAGTTGCTGCTCCCGCTGCCACCGCCACTGCTGCTGAAGCACCAGCTGAAGAGGCCCCGGCCGAAGAAGCTGTAGCTGAGGAAGCTCCCGCAGTAGAAGAATCTACCGATGAAGCGGCTGCTGAATAACAGCTCCCGCCGCAATCATCGCGTTCACCGTTTCTTTGAGTACTTAAATACCCTATGAAAGAACTGATTGAGTACATAGCCCGATCTTTGGCCAGCGACCCTGATTCCGTGGTTGTCACAGAATCCATGGAGGACGGTCGCATGGTCTTCCGACTTCAAGTTGCCGATGAAGACAAAGGCAAAGTGATTGGCCGCCAAGGTCGGGTTGCCCAGGCGATCCGCGTACTACTGCGCGTGGCCGCAGTCAAAGATGGCACGCAAGCCTTCTTGGAAATCGTATAACTTCCTCCCCTTCCTCGTGCGGCTCTCCGCCGACTTCGGAACTCCACCATGTCTGATCCTTTCTCGTTATCAGAATCTGAACCAGAACCGGCATCAACACCACCTTCTGATGCCCTAATTGCCGTTGGGCGCATTCTTGGCGCCCACGGACGGGACGGAGAGATTCGAGTACGTTCAACCAGCGACGTTCCGGGCCGATTTGAAGAAGGCCAAGTCCTCATCTTGTCTAAAGATGGGATGATTCCTGAAGAAGAGACCTACCGGATCTCTATCAGTCGGACCACCGTCAGCAAGGGCAATGTTGAACTTATTCTTGCCCTCCAGGGCTACCATGACCGAGACCTGGCATTGAAATTCGCCGGGTATTGGCTCTGCGTGGCCCAGTCTGAGGTGCCTCCAGCGGAAGAAGGGGAATATTTCCACTACCAACTACTTGGCCTGAAAGTGCGCACGCAAGAAGGCGAAGAATTGGGCACCTTGGCTGAGATACTGGAAACCGGCGCTAACGATGTATACGTGGTCACTGGCGGCGAAAAAGAGCTATTGGTGCCTGCAGTGGGTAACGTCGTGTGTGAGATAGACATCGATGCCGGGTTGATGGTCGTTGATTTACCTGAAGGTTTGCGCTGAAATCACTTTGACCCTCGCTTTACGCTAATGCTAGAATCGGGGCTGAATAGGCTTTTAGGAAATCCCTGAAAGCGAATCAAAACTTGTGGGAATCTGGCGTTGGAGGTAATCGCCGATGCTATCCTGGATTCCCAGGAGGAATGTGCAATGTCCGGTCACTCGAAATGGTCAACAATCAAGCATCAGAAAGGCGCTGCTGATGCCAAACGTGGCGTCCTTTTTACCAAGATAAGCCGTGAACTGGCAATCGCCGTCAAAAATGGTGGCGGTTCCGATCCAGACATGAATTTCCACCTGAGACTGGTCTTGGATAAAGCCAAGTCCGCCAACATGCCTCAGGACAGTATCGCCAGAGCGGTGAAACGAGGCTCCGGTGAGGGTGCCGAAGGCGAGACACTCGAAGAGATTACTTATGAAGGCTACGGTCCTGGCGGTGGAGCTATTCTTTTGCAGGCGTTGACCACCAACCGCAACCGGACCGCCTCCGATGTACGTTCGGCTTTCAGCCGAGGCGGCGGTAACCTTGGTGAGAGCGGATGTGTTGCCTGGAACTTCGATTACCTGGGCGTGATTGGCCTGGAGATGACCGACACCGAACGAGGCGAAGAGCTCACTATGATTGCCATAGACGCCGGTGCCGACGATGTGAAATTGGAAGATGAGTATCTAGAAATATTCACCGCCATTGACCAACTTCAGAACGTGCAGAAAGTGCTGGCTGACGAGGGAGTTCCACCAGAAGCTGGTCAATTTTCCATGGTTCCCAAGACCATCATCGCCCTTGACGACAAACAGCAAGAACAAACCCTGCGGCTCCTGGACACGCTCGAAGATTTGGACGACGTGCAAAAGGCCTACACCAACGCAGACTTCTCAGTTGAAGTGCTGGAGCGTTACGGTTCAGCCTAGGGATTTAACTGGCGGTGTTCTCGCCGTCGGGGTAGTTGGAAAACTGACGGGCGGTGTGTGATGGGAATACTGGGGATTGATCCCGGGACTTTGAAGATGGGCTACGCCGTAATTGGCGAAGGTCCCAATCCCCATGCTGATGATTACGGCGTAATCGCGCTCCCCAGCAAGATGCCCCTGGAACAACGCCTCTACCAACTCCACACCCACATCCTGAACCTGATTGCCATCTTTAGCCCCACTGCCGTTGCCGTGGAGCAACCCTTTATGGGCAAAGGCGAGCGTGCCTTTCCCAATTCGGCAATGGCGGTTGGACAGGCTCAGGCTGCGGTGTTCATCGGCGCTGCCAGTCAGGGAATCCCCATCTATAAATACGCTCCAGCGCAGGTGAAACTCTCGGTCGCCGACTATGGCAATGCGACCAAAGAGCAGATGCGCCAAATAGTTGCCGCCACCCTGGGCTTAGATGAGATTCCTGCCACCGACGCCGCGGACGCCTTGGCTGTGGGACTTTGCCATCTGATTCAGTCGCAGTCCAACGTGGCACTAGATCGGATAATCACACCTGGACAAGAACGCTGATTAGTTAGTTTTCTGGCATAGCCCAAGGTCGGCTTTGCATTTGGTTTTTTGGGAAATTTGGCGCGGTTCTACCGCTCGGCCCGGCCCTGGCGTCTTTGGATTGAAGAGGGACTACGGTGCCCAGATATCGGTGCCCAGATAATAGTAGGTGTGTAGATGATAGTAGGCGTGCATGGGACTCTGGAAACCACCGGCCCGGATTGGGTCCATGTCCGTGTTGGAGGTGTGACGCTAAACGTGTCCATCCCGGCAAACTCCGTGTCCGGCTTGGGGGCCATCGGTTCCCAAGTCACGCTGCACACCCATCTCCGTATCCGCGACGATGAACCGGTCTTATTTGGCTTTACCGACCCTGCGTCACTGGGTCTATTTGGCATGCTAACAGCAGTCTCAGGAGTTGGGCCAAGAACCGCACTGGCCTTGCTATCCAGCCTCGACCCGTCGCGCCTACAGACTGCCATCGTGAGCGGAGATGTTGCGGCGTTGTCCTCGGCTCAGGGTGTCGGCAGCCGCACTGCCAGCCGGATTATCCTAGACCTCAAAGGCAAGCTAGAAGACGCTGAGTTCGCTGATGTTGGCTTCTCTGAAGGCACCGATGGCCAAGTGATTGCCGCCCTTGCTGCCTTGGGCTACTCACCCGCGGAAGCTAGGGCTGCTGCTGGTGCTCCCGCCGTCATGGCCGAGAGCGAGGTCGATGACCGAATTCGCGTCGCTTTGCAACAATTCGCCACTAGAGGCTAAGACCTTAAATAGTTTGGACTCGAATTGGCGATTCCAATGACCTATTCCCAAAAGTGATTCATGTTGAATGTCTTTGCAACGAACACGTTGGTTTCAAAGACATTCAGGCCTCTATGAGCCTGTTTGGCAAGTGGTCCAAGCCCAATATCGTGACCCATATTCGCCGCCGAAACGGTGTTCAACTCTATGCGACATGGGTACACGGAGAAGCGGAATTCCTGTCGGCGTAATGCCTCGATAATCTAAGACAATAGAGACGTGCGGTACTTCGTATCCCCTTATATAATAGCCAGACAAATTTCGTTAGAAGGGACTCGTTAGACGATGGCAACCTACGCTCGCGGTAAAAAATGGGCCGATGCCGGTAATAACATCCAAAAAACTTGGGACGCGAACATCAAGCCTGATGATCGCAAGTTTAAACTGGTCTCAGATTTCAGCATGACCGGTGATCAACCCGCTGCCGTAGCACGATTAGCTGAGGGGGTGGAGAAAGGTTTCACCCGCCAGACCATGCTGGGCGTCACTGGTAGTGGCAAGACCTTCAGCATGGCCAACATCGTTCAGCAGGTTCAGCGTCCCACACTGGTCATGGCCCACAACAAGACCCTGGCCGCGCAGTTGGCCTCCGAGTTCAAAGAGTTCTTTCCTCATAACGCGGTCGAATACTTCGTCTCCTACTACGATTATTACCAGCCTGAGGCCTACGTTCCCCATTCTGACACCTACATTGAAAAAGACTCCAGCGTGAACGAAGAGCTGGACAAACTCCGGCTCTCGACCACAACTTCGCTTCTGACTCGGCGCGACGTCTTAATCGTTGCTTCAGTTTCTTGTATTTACGGTCTGGGTGATCCGAACGATTACTTCAACTTGGTTGCCCAGGTGAAGGTCGGCGAAAGTCGTAACCGCAGCCAGTTGGTCCGCCAACTGGTGGACATGCAGTACGAGCGCAACGACATGGACCTGGCTAGAGCCAAGTTCCGGATTCGCGGCGACACCCTCGAACTTGTTCCGGCCTATGAAGATGCGGCGATTCGCATCCAGTTCTTCGGAGATGAAGTTGAACGCATCGTCAAAGTGGACCCGTTGACCGGTGAAGTTCTCGATGACCTGCAAGAGTTCTCCATCTACCCGGCCAATCACTTCGTTACGTCCAAAGAAAAGATGGAAATGGCAGTCACCACCATCCGCGAGGAATTGATTGAACGCCTAGCGGAACTGAAGCAGGCGGGCAAGATTCTGGAAGCCGCTCGCCTGGAGAGTCGCACCCACTACGACTTGGAAATGCTCCAGGAGACTGGGTTCTGCTCGGGCGTGGAGAACTACGCCCGCCACCTGTCTCAGCGACCAAAGGGTAGCCCGCCATGGACTTTGCTGGACTATTTCCCCGACGACTACCTGATGTTTGTGGACGAGTCGCACATGACGCTGCCCCAGGTCAGGGGGATGTACAAGGGCGACATGTCCCGTAAGTCCACCCTGGTGGACTTTGGTTTCCGCCTTCCATCGGCCATGGACAACCGGCCCTTGAACTTTGAGGAGTACGAAGAGCACGTCAACCAGGTGGTCTACGTTTCGGCCACCCCCGGTCCATTTGAACTGCAAAATAGCAGCACGGTGGTTGAGCAGGTGATTCGCCCCACTGGATTACTAGACCCCACGGTTGAAGTTAAGCCTACGGAAGGCCAGATCGACGACCTTCTTCAGGAGATAAGGGTCAGAATAGAAAAATCAGAGCGGATTCTGGTCACCACTCTCACCAAACGGATGGCTGAGGAACTGGCCGACTATCTGTCGGAGATGGGCATCCGCAACACCTACCTACACTCGGATATCCAAACCCTGGACCGCATCGAGATTCTGCGTGATTTGCGGATTGGTGTCTACGACGTGATTGTAGGCATCAACCTGCTTCGGGAGGGCTTGGACCTTCCGGAGGTCAGCTTGGTGGCCATCTTGGACGCTGATAAAGAGGGTTACCTGCGGTCTGAAACGTCAATGGTCCAGACCATTGGCCGGGCCGCCCGTCACTCCAACGGCCACGTGATCATGTACGCCGACCGCATCACGGACTCCATGCGAAAAGCCATCGACGAGACCAACCGTCGCCGGTCGATCCAAGGTGATCACAATAAACAGCACGGCATTGAGCCCATGAGTATCCAAAAAGAGGTCCATGACATCACCGAGGGCATCAAGGCCATTGCCGAGAGCCGGACCCGCTATGACGTGGTGCGCAATGAAATGTCGCGCTCTGACATGTTCAAAGTGGTGAAGGATTTGGAAGTTCAGATGAAGGAATCGGCCAGAGGCCTGCAGTTCGAGAAAGCAGCCCAGTTCCGCGACGAGATTTTCGAGTTGCGCCGCCTCCTAGCTCTAGAAGAAAAGATTATCGGCCCCGGTGACCTAATGCCCGAGGACGTGTCCGCGCCAGAAGAAGAACCGGCTTAGGTTTAATTCGAGCTTGGGTTGCCTGATAAAGCAGACAAAAAAAGAGAGGGCACGGAATAATCGTGCCCTCTCTCTTCTTAGGTTGTCATTCTAAGGCGTTAGCCGAAGAATCTCGTTACTGGCCATAAAAGTCATTTAGCTGAGCAACGAGACCCTTCGCTGCGGCCCAGGGTGACAAACGCGTGAGTACTTGGCCCTACTCCGTGATGTCCCATCCTAAGAAATTGCAGACCGCCTGTCCCATCACCAAATCGAGGTCTGTGCCGGAGAGCCAGGGTAGTTCTTCGGTGAACAGGGTTACGCATTGCTTCCAGGAGCAGGGCATGCGGGTGATGTCGGTGCCCCAGAACATGCGCTCTGGGCCAAACGCGTCATATATCTGGTGCAGGTAGTCGTGGATGCTGCTGTACGGATAAGGCCCGCTGGAATAACTGGGCGCGCCAGTGGCCTTGATGGCCACGTTTGGGTACTTGGCCAGGGCCAACATTTCCGGAAGTGTGGCAAAGGACTCGGCGTCAGTCTTACCGCCAACACGGCCCAAGTGATCGACGATCAACTTCAAGTTGGGGTGCTTCTCAGCTATTGGGGCGACCATCGACATATAATTGGACGCCATCAACGCCACGGGGATGCCCAAGAGTTCCGCCTCAGGCCAGATCCAGTCCATGGTCCCATCCGTGGGCCAAGTTGCTTGGTGCGGCTGGGTAAAACTGAACCGGAAACCCAGCATGCCAGCTTGGCCCATCCAACCGTCTACCAATGAGCGACTTGCGTCTTGATCAAGGGGGATTTTGCCCAGGATGGAAAGTCGATTAGGGTGAAGCTTCGCAGCCTCTAAAGCCAGGCCGTCGGAATTCGGGTCCCAGCTTGGCGGATGAATAATGGCCGCATTTATGCCGCCCTCGTTCATCTCCTTGAGTAGGTCGTCGGTCAGGAAATCTGGGATCTGACGGTGGCCGGGGTTAGCAGGGATATGACCCGCCCAAAGATGTACCTGGGCGTCTACAATCAACATTTTGCAGTACTCCTCACGTTTCTAATTCGACTATTTGCTGAGCCCAGCTAATCTACCATACGCAATCAATCCATAGTAGACATCAACTTAATGCATGCCCCAAATAAAGCCGCCAACAACCCATATTCAGACTGTTGGAGGCTGGTTTACGGAAATTAATGTGCCGAACGTTTTATCCGGCTTTGGCTGGGAACGGTATCGAACCCAGATGAGGCCCAACCCAGTTGAGTTCATTGGCCAAATGCATTGCGCCGGCCGGAACAAACAGGTTACTGGTCAACTGCCAGCCTGACCCATCCCAGGTAATCTCGGAACCGGGCACTGTGAGCGCACCGGCCATGGAAGGCGGAAGGGTATTCGTCAGGTGGTAGTAATTGACGTTGGGCAGGTTCTGTTCCTAGGGACTGGACATTGCGCCGCTCTTGCAGGGATGGGTGTGGCCGTGGTGTCAGCGCCGCAGGCCACCACGAATAATCCAATGGCCATAAAAATGGCAGCGAATGTCTTCCGAAATCGTAGGGGAACTAGGATCATCATCATCTCCTGGCATATTTGGTCTTGCACCCTGTTACAGGTGTCCAAACCATATGATGTGACAACATTCACAAAGGATTCAGCTAAATAGGGGCAATTTAGAAATTGTGAAGAACTCTTGCAATGTCAGCCAGGTTAGCGGTACGCGAGGCAATCACTGGGGCTAGTCAAATAGAAACGAATGATCGAGAAGGGTGACGATGAAGGTCAGCAGAGATTACTTGGAAGCCACGGCCTGGTGCAGTCGGGTTAGCAGCGCTCCGTTTTCCTCGGCGGAGAAGTTGTCGACAGTGGGCACTGCATCTCCGGTGGTGCCGTCGACGACCCCTGATTCAATCATGCCGTGGAGCATGGCGGTCTCCGACTCCACTGATGGCAGAAGGTTCTGACCAGAGATGCGGGACAAGGCTGCCACAAGGCCATAGCCACCCCAATTGGACACGCTGGCTATGACTAAGCGGTCAACCTGGTTTACCGCCGGATAATCGGGCAGGGAGTCAACCTGAGGTATTACTTCGGCCAGGTTGCCCATGCCAATCTCGTTGCCGCCATCGCCAATGCCAACGGAAGGTACATCAGAGTCGAATAGATAGTCCAACCGGGCGGTATGGCGTGAAATGTCCACGTAGCGCATGTTCAGGTAGGTGTCTTCTCTAGTCCGGCCGCAACGCTCAATGGAAATCAGAAGCGAAGGTTTAACTTGCTCCAAGATGCCCTTGGCCTGCTTCTTGCTGGAAGCCACGCCGTCAATCGGGAAATCTATGACATCTGACCCGTTCCCGAATTCACGCAGCACTGGCGTGGTGTACTCGTCGCTGACGTAGGTGACCTTGCGACCCAAGGCTTTGAGCGCCTCGCCAATGGCAATGGCACCGGACGGCCCGTCTGTCTCTGGTTTCCCAGCCATCACTACGTAGAAGCCGGTGACGATTATGACGTCGCCAGGATTGTCCATAATGAACTGCGCAGCCTGCGAGCAATAGTCGTCGGGAAGATAGGGGCGCAAGGCAAGCATCCCCCGCTTGTCCTGCGACAGAATGATGTCTTCGATTGTTTCGCCCATTTGGCCTGTTTCTACCAATTCCTCACCCTCAAGACCAGTTGCTTAATCGGTTGCTTAAAGAACTGCGTAGTCAGTGTCCCGTTTGTTGGTGATAAACATCTTGCCGGGGGCGTGGGTAATCATGAGCGGTGGTTTGCAGTTCAGGGCCACCGCTTGGGGAGTTACTCCACAAGCCCAGAACACCGGTTCTTCGTCGTCTTTTATTTCTACCGCGTCGCCAAAGTCGGGCTTGGAGATATCCATGATGCCGATGTCATGAGGAGTGCCGATGTGGATGGGCGCTCCATGGGTGGCAGGGAACCGGGAGGTCACCTGTACCGCCCGGACAACCTGGCTTCGTTTTATCGGCCTCATGCTGACCACCATTGGGCCGGAGAAAATGCCGGCTGGAGTGGTGGGTATGTTGGTGATGTACATTGCTACGTTGTTGCCGGTCTGTTGGTGGCGTAGTGGAATACCCGCGTCAACCATGGCTGCCTCAAACGAGAAGCTGCAGCCTAGCAAGAATGAGACTAGGTCGTCGCGCCAGTAATCTTCAATTGTGTCGACCTCGGCGGAAAAAATTCCATTCTCGTAGATACGATAGCCAGTGGCGTCGGTCCTGATGTCAGCTCCCGCAGACGTAATCACCGGCTCAACCTGTCCCGGCTCAATGACTTCTAGCAGCGGACAGGGTTTTGGGTTGCGTTGGCAGAACAGCAGAAAATCAAAGGCCAATTCTTTGGGAAGGATGGCCAGGTTGGCCTGTACGTGGCCTGGTGCAACTCCAGAGGTTATGCCGCGCCAAGCGTGGGACCGGATCTGCTGGCGTACTTCCTGGACTGTGCCGACGACTGTCTGAGTGGCCATAGCTTCACTTCCTATGAATTTCGAATCTCCAAACAACCCGAAATTAGATGATTGAACTGACTGTCGCTGGGTTACCGCCATGATAGTTCCGCCCTAGTTTAGCGTCAATGATAGTGGATGGTCTTTGCGCCGGATTGGTAGTTTATGACGAAAATGTTCCTGTGCAACCGAATCTGTTTGTTATACTTTTGCTGGCAACCAAAAAGCCCAGGGAGCATCAGGCCACAGCTTGTATCATCTATTTGTATTGACCAGCCACGGAGGCGCGCCCAGCGGACTGGCGGACACCATCGACCGCGCTGGTATGACGTGCCAGATTGGCGTGGAACTGGAACAGCTAGGCGATAACGGAAACACCCCTCCAGATGCCGTGCTGTTGGACCTATCTTCCATGGAACAATTGGACGCTAGACATCTGGTTGAAGAGTGTCACAAACGGAAACTCCCGGTTTTGATTTCTGTGCCCAGAGATGCCATGGCAGATTACGATTCTTCTTTGAATTCTGACGAAGTTGTAGTCAACCCGGTATCCGAGGCTGAGCTGACAACTCGGGTAAAACTAGCCATGTACCGGGTCAATGGCCCGGCTGGACCTACCTTACTTCGCGTTGGGGACCTCTCCATCGACCTGGAACGATACGAAGTGAACGTAGCCGGGCGTCGAGTGGCTTTGACCTATAAAGAGTTTCAATTGCTGGTGCTGCTGGCTTCGAACCCTGGTCGGGTCTACACCAGAGAGGCGCTGTTGAGCCAGATATGGGGCTATGACTACCTGGGCGGCACCCGGACTGTAGACGTTCACATTCGGCGGCTCCGCTCCAAAGTGGAAGCACCCGGTCGCTCGTTCGTGGAGACCATTTGGAACGTGGGCTACCGGTTCAAAGAACCAGCCTAGCCAGCCGGGTTGCCCCTTTGGTTTGTCACCTAGACGAGCCGCCTGAAAACCGCTTTATTCCTCTCCCAACTCCCTTACTGACAGATTTGTTTAGTTTGCCAAAGTATTCTGGGTCGGCTAGCATAACTTGTTGCTTGGCAACAGAATCAACAAACCAAGGCGCTGGATAAAACATCGCAGGCGCGAAAGAGTTTTTAATGACTATCTATAACTTTGCTGCAGGCCCCGCCACTCTGCCTGCGCCGGTGCTTCTGGAAGCGCAGAAAGACTTGGTCTCGTTCCCCGGCTCCGGGATGTCCTTGTTGGAGATGAGCCATCGGTCAAAGCCCGTCCAGGGGATGATCGAGAGCGCAGAAGAGAACATTCGCGCTTTGGCCGGAATACCTGACAATTACCATATTCTCTTTCTCCAGGGCGGAGCTTCAGCGCAATTCTCCATGGTTCCCATGAACCTGTTGACTCCGGGCGGCAAGGCTGACCATCTGGTCACCGGTAATTTCGCCAACCTGGCCCTGCAAGACGCACAAAAAGTCGGCGATGTTCGAGTAGCCGGTTCAACTGCGGACCGGAACCACGACCGTGTGCCCACCCCTGACGAGATGACCCTTGACCCCGATGCCGACTACGTTCACTTCACGGGGAATAACACCATCTACGGGACCGAGTGGCCGGCAGAACCCGAAGTTGGCAACGTTCCATTGGTTGGGGACCTTTCTTCCAACATATTTAGCAAGCCCATCGATGTTTCCAAGTACGGGCTGATCTACGCCGGTGCACAGAAAAACTTGGGCGCGGCTGGCGTTACTCTCGTGTTGCTTCGAAATGACCTGTTGACTCGCAGTCCGGATACACTCCCGGCAATGCTGAATTACAACACCCACAGCAAGGGACATTCCGCCTATAACACTCCTCCGGTGTTTTCCATCTACATCCTCGGTCTGGTGGTGAAATGGCTGTTAGATCAAGGCGGTCTGGAAAAAATGGCAGCCCAGAACGAAGACAAAGCCAAGCTACTCTACGACCAACTGGAGGCGTCAGAGTTCTATCGAGGCCACGCACTGCAAGGGAACCGCTCTCGCATGAACGTGACTTTCAACCTGCCCAACCCGGAACTGGAGGCACAGTTTGCCACTGAAGCCACGGTTGAAGGACTGGTAGAGCTGAAAGGCCACCGTTCCGTGGGCGGAATAAGAGCTTCGATCTACAACGCCTTCCCGAAAGAGGGCGTTGAAACCTTGGTGTCGTTCATGAAGGAATTTGAGCGGATCAACGGCTAGACTAAGCAACTTGAACTAAAGAGATCGGAGCCAAGAATGACCACAATTAAACTGGCATCTGGAACGTCTGTGGAGATTGACGACGCCTTGTACAACTTTGTGAGGGCTGAGCTTGTTCCAGGCACGGGCAAGACCGTGGATGAGGTTTTCAGCATACTTGGAGACTTGGTGCTGGATTTTGGTCCCCGAAACCTGGAACTCTTGGAAAAACGAACTTCCAGACAGGCCAAAATAGACGAATATTACCTGGCGAATCGGAAGGCTGGCTGGAAACCTACGCTAGAATCGGCAACCAAGGATGCCTCAGAATTGGGTCAGTTTCTGGTAGACGAAGGTTATCTGGATACCGAGCCAGCCCCGGGCAGCGCCACTGACTTCAGCATGACCACCCCGGAACTTGATCTGGAAATGTCTCAGAACGGCCCAGAACTAGTTACTCCGGTGAACATTGCCAGCATGGCGGTTGGCGGGGCCAACGCCAGGTGGGGCAGCCTCTATGATGCCTATTTTCTCAGTGATATAAATCTGGAAATTGACCGCGAGTCGAACCGGGCCGAACGTCTGCAAATGGTCGTAGACCGGACCAATGAATACCTCAGTTTAGACGTTGCCCAATGGGCAAACGGCTTGGGGTTCAAAGACTTTGTCTCCTATTCTGTAAGCCCCGACTCAAGCGGCAAACAGGTTCTCCAAGCCCGGACCAGCGACGGCACTGTGGTTGGGTTACAGCACCCCCCCAAGTTCATTGGGTTCAATCAAGACGGCGACCAACTGACAGAATTCTTCCTTGATGACAATAACCTGAAGATTCAGTTCCAGCTTTACGAAGGCGGAACGGTTAATAAAGAAAACGGACAATTCAGGGATCTGATTGTTGAATCAGCGGTGACCAACATAGTTGATTTTGAAGATGCGGTTGCCATCGTCGATGGCGAGGACATGGTTCAGGCGTTGCGGAATTACCTGGGATTGATTCGAGGTGATATCCAGGCGCAAAGTTCCCGCGGCGCGTTGAAGACGATGAACTCAGACATCGACTTCATCGGCGTTGATGGAGTGCCTCAGACCGCTAAAGCCACCAGCTTGATGTCCGTCCGCAACGTATCGCTGCATATGTATACCGACATGGTGAAAGTGGACGGACAGGACATTTCCGAGAGGATTCTGGGCGTGCTGCTGACCACGTTGATTGCCACTGCCCATGACAAAGGGTCAACCGGCACCCCTGATTCAGGTGGTGTTCCAACCAGGGGGCCCAACAGCAAAAAGGGGTTTGTTTACCAGGTGACTCCCAAGTTGCAGACCGCAGAGGAAGTTGCGGAACAAGTCCGATTTTTCGAGGCTGTTGAAGCAAGCTTGGGTTTGGCCAAGAACACCATTCTCCTAGGCATAATGAACGAAGAACTTGGTATGACGCTGCAGCTTGCAGAGTCACTCAAAGCCGCGCAGAGCCGGGTATTCTTCACCAATACCGGGTTCTTGGATCGCACAGGCTCACAGATACGAGTGCAGACTCACGCGGGGCCCGTTGATCTGCGTGACGATCTCACAGCCTCCGTCTTTAACACCAGCTATGAACTGCACAACGTAGATGTGAGCCTCCGGGCTGGCGTCCACACCCAAGGCAAGATCGGCAAGGGGATGCAGGTCAAGAACCGGGCTATGGTGGAAATGATGGAGAACAAGATCAACCATCCCAAGAGCGGGGGCAACACCGCTTGGGTGCCTGCGCCAAACCCCAGCCACCTCCATTCCATGCACTATCACATGATTGACGTTGACCAAGTGCAGAGAGTGATGGAAGATTCGCCTTCTCCGGACATTTCCAGGAGAGACCTGCTGACTTTCCCTGTATTAAAGCGCGAGAAACTAACCAACGCTGCAACAAAAGAAACGTTGCTGCTCAGCTACGCCCACAGCATGGTCGCATATGTGGAACCCTGGGTTCACCGAGGTATTGGCTGCAGCGGTGTTCCCAACTTCAACCAGGTTGAGGAGATGAAAGACCGTGCCACTGAGAGAATTGACGGGGCGATAATCGCCAACTGGAAGCTCCATGGAGTGGTCAGCCAGGCAGAGATTGAAGATGCTGTTAAAAAGGCGACTAAAATCTTGGACGAACAGAACGCCGGACAGGCTGGTTACGTACCAATGACCGATACCGAGGAAAAACGTGAAGGCCTGCTCCAAGAACCGGCAATCTGCGCGGTGTTGCAGATAATCGACGATGCTCTGACTTCTCCCAGCGCGTATGTGGAACCGGCATTGTTCAAGTATCGTAAGGCAGTGAAAGCCGCCGCAGCTTAAAAACTTGGTTCAGTTTAGAGAACTAATCTCCGTAGACTTATTTGTAATCTGCAGCGATTTACTTTTAGGCTATGAGCTCTTACCGAACCTCTCGCATCGTTCTGATGTTTTGTCTAACGTCATCAAGGGTGAACGGCTTGTTCATCAGATTGTGATGCGTCTCTGATAAGTAATAAGGCGGTGTTGGCAACCAGCAAAAGTGGGACACTTTTGTTAAGGAGAGATCAGGGGGAATGGCGGTGTTCTGGGACTCCCGGAGCAGTCGGTCGTAGCGTTTGCGTTGGGCTAAGGTCTGAGCTTTCACCTCCTTTCTCGTGATCAGGGTCTCTTCCGTGCGTCTTCCGTGTAGGACATCATCGGGCGTCACGTTGCCAAGGGGTTTGTGATAATGGCGGTTGTTGTAGTAGTCCACGAAGCCGGAGATGGCCTCCTCCAGATCACTCGGCGCCTCGTACGGGACCTGGTTCACTTCTTGCTTGATACTCTGGTGGTAGCGCTTTAGCTTCCCGTTGGTTTGTGGGTGGTAAGGCTCTGCCCGGATGTGACGGATCCCTACCAAGCTCAGGTAGTCGCAAAAAGCCCTGGATACGTAGCCCGATCCGTTGTCGCTTAGCAGTCTGGTCCGGTCTTCCAAAGGCACTTCAGCCATGTCGGCGCGGTATTCGTCATACGGAAAATGGTAATGGTAAGGGGTTGTGAGGGAAACGAGAGGAAACCAGTAACAATGCGCTCGGCCAGGTTACAGACTGACGAGACATAATCAAGCTTGATATAGCTAAATTGGTTAGGCTACGTTGGCGCTGGCTCGGTCTACGAACCTGGCTACCTGGGCGGCAATGGCCGCGTGGTCAGGCGCCTTTAGGTCGGGGTCGTCTTCCATCAATTTAGTGGCTTCGTCTCTGGCCATCTCCAATAATTCCCGGTCGGTGATATGGGCCATCTTCAGGCTTGGTAGGCCGCTTTGGCGAGTGCCAAAAAAATCGCCGGGCCCACGCAACTCCAAGTCAACTTCTGCCAACTGGAAACCGTCATGGATTCTAGCCAAGGCAGACAGACGCTCGTTAGCTGTCTCCGAGGCAGCGTCGGATAGTAGCATGCAGTAGCTTTTATGCTCTCCTCGTCCAACCCGTCCTCGGAACTGGTGCAATTGGGCCAGTCCAAAACGGTCTGCGCCGTCGATCATCATCACGGTGGCGTTGGCGACATCAATGCCCACTTCCACCACTGGCGTGGTCACCAGTATGTCCAATTCACCGTCCCTAAATTGGCGCATGACCTTCTCTTTTTCCTTGGGAGGCATACGCCCGTGCAGCAGACCCAGCGATAGATCAGGGAAGATATCCTCGGAAAGCCGTTGATACTCTTCGGTGGCGGCTTTTGATTCGATGGTCTCAGACTCGTCGACTAACGGGCAGACGACAAACGCCTGTCTGCCTTCTTCTACCTGCTTGCGGATGAACCCGTAGGCAGTGCTCCGTTGTTCTGGTTCCAACCTCTTGGTGGCTACTTCCTGTCGGCCGGCCGGCATCTCATCAATGGTTGAGATGTCCAGGTCACCAAATAGCGTCAGAGACAACGTCCGGGGTATCGGCGTGGCCGACATGATCAAGGTGTGGGGATTCTCATTACCTCTTTCTTGTAAGGCCGATCGTTGATTCACGCCGAACCGGTGTTGCTCGTCGGCCACGGCTAAAGCCAGTTTGGGAATGGAAATGCCTTCTTGTATCAACGTCTGCGTTCCTACCAAGATATCCAGCGTTCCGTCTGCAGCCCGCTTGGCCAGCTCCCGTTTCACGGCGGCTTTGGAACTGCCGGTCAGCAGGCCAATGGAGATGGGCCGGTCCATGTGCTCCAGGTAGACCGTTAGCAGATGGGGTTCTTGCACCGGGCGAGGCAGGCCGCTGAGCAAGTTGCTAATGCTCAGGAAATGCTGTTCTGCGAGTACCTCTGTCGGCACCATCATCGCGCCTTGGTAGCCAGCGGCGGCCACCGACAATAATGCCGACAAGGCGACCACGGTTTTGCCGCTGCCGACCTCACCCTGCAATAGACGGCTCATTGGTGGGGTGCCGCCACGCATGTCTGACTCAATCTCTTGAATGCAGCGGCGCTGGGCGTTGGTCAGAGGGAAGGGTAGTGTCATGTAGAACGCTTCAATGACATCAGTCGGGGCAACTAGCTCTATCCCCTTTACGTTGTCATGTTGCATCCGGCGTCGGGCTAACATTGCCAATTGGAGCGTGAAAAGTTCGTCAAATGCCAGGCGACGTCGGGCTAATTCCCAGGATTCCATCTCTTTGGGATAGTGGGCCTGTTCCACCGCCTCCAGCAAGGGCATCAATTTGGTTCGACTCAAGATGTCTTCAGGCAGGGCTTCTTGTAGGCCACCCAGCCAGTTTTGCACCGCCTGCCAGGTTAGCCGCCGCATGTTGCGTCGGGTTAGCCCCTCAGTTAGCGGGTAGATGGGCACCAAGCGGCCGGTGTGAACCCCAGCGCCAGCGGCGTCCAACATCTCGTGCTCGGGGTTTTCGAATACGAGCTGACCGCGGAACACCGATGCTTTGCCACTAACGGCGATACGGCTACCCGGTTTTAGTGTCCGGGCCAGGAATTTCTGGCCAAACCAAATGGCTCGCAAGTTACCGGAATCATCGCTGAGCACCGCTTCGGTGTCTCTCCGCCCACCCCTTGGGCCTTTGGCAACCTCACGGGCTTCCCAGACGGTGGCAACCACGGTGCATTCTTTTCCCGGTTCTAACTCGGCAATCTTTACCGCAGTGGAATAATCTTCGTGACGGCGGGGAAAGAGGTACAAAAGGTCGCGGATGGTCTCGATCTCTAATTTTTTGAGGCGGGCGGTGAGCTTGGTATCCACGCCTTTCAGCCGGTCAACCGGAGCATCAACCGTGATTTCAGCGGGCGGCGCTTTGTAGGCTGACTTTTTCTCAGCTGCAGGTTTCTTAGCTTTGGGTTTGGCTTTTGTGGTGGTCGCCACCGTGTGGCTTGGTTCGCGATTGGGGCCTGCAGGGCCACCCAGCGCCTTACGCCATTGGACGACCCACTGCTCTCGCACCTTGGCAGACATGGAGTCGTACGACTCACGTAACATGAAATTTTCATCAATGACTGTTTGGGCAGCCATTTCGTCTGACCAGCGTGCAAGGAACTTGTCCAGTCCGCCCATTACGGCTTTATTGTCAAATCCGTGGGACTCCTCAAGCTTCAATATGTTCTGGAAGGCGTCAGCCCAAGACGGGTCAGTCTTTTTTTCAGGTTCTTTGGTGGCCATTATGCGGATACCCTAACATGCCGAATCACCTGGGTTCGCGGTGAAATCTGGGTCACTTTAATCATTCTCGTCCAACAGACTCACGTCACCAATGACCTGACATAAGATAACTAGCTAACTCGCTGCCTGAGTGACTGCTATTCCCAACGCATCGGGTCCGATGTAGGTCCCCAACGTGGATCCGAATCGAGCCTCAATGATCTGGCCGACAGGCAGTAGACCAGACAATTCCTGTTTCAACAACGCCAAGGGGTCTGGGTCAGTGCTGTGAATCACAGCCAATCGCTCCACCGGCCCCAGATCCTGGGTCAGTTCGATCAATCGGCGCATTGCCCTTTCCCGGTTTCGGGGCCGTTCTACTGGGTGGGCTTCGCCGTCTTGAAGCTTGAGTATGGGTTTGACGCTGAGAATCGAACCCATGAACGCTTGAGCTTTACCGATGCGCCCACCCTTTTTGAGGTACTCCAAGGTGTCTAGGGCGAATAATCCGTGGTGGCGCCCCAAGTCCCGGCGGACTTTGTTGGCGACTTCCTGAAAATCTGTGCCGCCGGCGACCATTGCTGCCGCGTCTAGCACTGCCAGACCAAGGGCGATGGATGCGAGTTTGGAGTCGATTATCTCCACCTGTGAACTGTCTTCTAATGAAGCCTTGGCCTGTTCGGCGGAATTATATGTGCCACTCAGTTTCGCCGAGACGTGGATTGATATCACCTGATGGCCCTGCCCAACTAAATCTTGGTATAGGGCTTGGAAATCGGCCACGGTTGGTTGGGCAGTGGTGGGAGTCCGTCCCTCTGACTGCAAACGGACGTAAAAATCGTCCGGTTTTATTTCGATGCCGTCTTTGAATGTTTGGTCGTCAACGACCACGTAACACGGGATGACGGTGATCTGATGTTGATCAACCAGGTCTATAGGAAGGTCTGCCGAACTATCGGTGACGATGCGTACGCTCATATTCCTCTCGTGCGGCTAGATTGATTATCGATTATTAGGGCCATTCAAGGGCTATTCAACAGAAGCCAAGTATTCTTGATGGGGTTGACCACCTTCAATGATGTCAACTTGAATACCGGGGTACTTGTTTTCCAATTCTGAGGCAACTGCCTGGGCATCAGACAGAGTGCGGGCACTGCCAAAGTAGACGCTGACAATCGCGTCGGCGCTGAGACCAACCAGATTAAGCACGGATTTAAGGGCTTGTTCCGAAGTCTCCTCGGCCACGACGAGCTGGCCTTCCAACAGTCCGATGAACTGGCCCTCAATTACTGCAACACCGCTGATGGTTGCGCCCCTGACGGCGGCAGCAACTTGAATTGAGGTAACTTCCTCTAATGCGGCGGTCATGGCCTCGATGTTCTCCTGCCACGGGGTTTCCGGATTGAAGGCCAACAAAGCAGTCACCCCTTGGGGCACGCTCTTGGTCGACACCACATGGACGGAAGAATCCGAAGCTGCGGCCTGTTCTGCGGCCAAGACCACATTGCCGTTGTTGGGCAGAACAATAACATCTAATGCACCAGTGGCGTGGGCCGCGTCCAATATTTGTTGCACGCTAGGGTTCATGGTTTGTCCGCCTTCAACCACGCCAGCGCAGCCCGAGTCCAAGAATAAGCGCAACAACCCCTCACCCTCGGCCACCGGCAGCAAAGCTAGTTTGACGCCATCGGATGGCCGAACGAGGCCATTTGATGCAAACTCAGCATTCTGAGCATTCATGTCTTCAATCTTGATTTCTGAAACCGAGCCTAGTGACTCCGCGTAACCTAACGCCGGGGCGGTGTCTTCCACATGGATGTGCACTCGGACATTCTGCTCGTCGCCCACTACCACGGTTGAGAGTGCAGTTTGCTGGAAATGACTGCGGACCTGGTTCAAGTCCAGGTTCTGCCCGTCTACGCGGCTGATGATGAACTGGGTGCAGAACCCCCATTCCTGTTCCACCGTAGCGCTGAGATAACTAGAATTAATCCCGTCTCTAATAGTTCCGTGGAAGCGAGCCAACTCAGAGAGGTCTACTGAGGCGTTCGCTGCGGAATTTCCAATTTTGGAGATGGATCGGAGAATTCCACCTATGAGGACCACGACACCAAGTCCCCCAGCATCTACTACACCCGCTTCTTTAAGGACCGGAAGTTGTTCCGGCGTTTGTTCCAAGGCGTCCTGGGCTGCCTCGTAGGCGACCGACCACAACCCGTCAACTCCGTGATAGCCAGCTTGTATCGCCTCCGACGCGCCACGGATTACGGAAAGCATGGTCCCCTCAACCGGATTACCAACGGAGCTGTAAGCCCCAGCCGAGGCCGATCCGAAGGCACGTTCTAAATCACCGGCGGTAAGAATCTCCTTGCCGTCCAGGGCATCAGAGAAACCTTTCATGAACTGGGAGAGAATTACACCGCTGTTGCCTCTGGCCCCGAAGAACGCGCCTTTCGCCAACGCAGAAGAAACAGAAGCAACAGAAAGGTTGTGGTCGTTTGGGAAGGTGTCTTCTGCTGCCTTCACTGCTGCGCGCATGGTCAAGAGCATGTTGGTGCCAGTATCGCCGTCGGGCACAGGAAACACGTTCAGCTTATTGATGGCGTCCCGGTATTCTTCCAGGCAGCCGGTGGCGTCAGAAAAGGCTTGTTTGAGTTCATGTCCCCGTAGTTGGTCCATGCTTAACCCGTCATCAAGGTTTATTGGTTCAGTTGTTCGAGCCTATTGTGGAATGCAATAGGCGTTGCAGGGCACGTTCATTAGAAGGCTGTGCGATTGCTGGCAATTATATCTCATGCCTAATTCCCCTACCTATTGGTGGAATCGGGTAGTTCGGTCGAGTTATAGTAGTCAGGTTACAGAAGTTCAACATTAGATGAACGGTGGTTGTCTCGGATTCTACAAAGTTCTGTTTTTGCGATTGCGTAGTCATTTGCATCTGAGAATGCTCAGTCTGGATTGGGCACGGATTTCCTTGACAGGTCTAGAGGGCTCCAGTAGTATTAAAGGTCGAGGAATATATGGATTACGCAGTATTTAAAACAGGCGGGAAACAGTATCGGGTTCAGCCCGGCGACACACTAGATGTCGAACTGCTACCCAACGAAATAGACTCGATTGCCGAGTTTGACCAGGTATTAGCCCTCTCTGACGGCGGAGAGGTAACCATTGGCGCTCCTTTAGTGGAAGGCGCTAAGATCACAGCCCAGGTCTTGTCTCATTACAAAGACCGCAAGCTGATGGTCTTCAAGATTAAAGCCAAGAACCGTTACCGGAGAAAGCGCGGCCATCGCCAGACTTACACTCGGTTGCGGATTCAAGACATCGAATTAAACAAGCCCCGCGCCCCCCGGCGTCGTGCGGCGGCCACGGCGGCACCTGCCGAGGCCGATGGCGGAGAAGGGAGCAACTAAATGGCTCATAAGAAAGCTGGCGGCAGCACAAGTAACGGTCGAGATAGTAATTCTAAGCGGCTTGGCGTGAAACGGTACGGCGGTGAGCGCGTTACCAGCGGCTCCATCATCGTCCGACAGCGCGGCACCCGCATCAAGCCCGGCACCAACGTTGGCCTGGGCAGAGACTACACCATCTTCGCAGTCATTGACGGCGAGGTGAAGTTCGAGTGGGCGGCCAAGGGTCGTCGCCGAGTCAGCGTCTATCCCTTGGAAGTCGCTTAACTCAACTTATCCTGTTGGACCAACCGGACGAACCAAAACAAATAAATTAGAAAGATAGATCAGTACAAAGATGAAAGAAGAAATTCACCCTTATTTTTATAACTCCACGGTGACCTGCTCCTGTGGCAACGTGTTCCAAACTGGCGGCACGCGGCCAACGGTTCGTGTTGAGGTGTGCAGCAAATGCCACCCCTTCTACACTGGCGAGCAACGGGTGGTTGACACCCAGGGCCGCATCGAACGCATGAAGCGCCGCTACAGTCTCAGCTAAACCTGGCCGTATTCGGCCGGACGGCTACAAACTCTGTGAAAACCTGAAAGGTCGAGGGCTGACAGCCCTCGATCTTTCTTTTAACCCACAAGTAGACTTAGTTTTTATTAAACCGGATACGGGTGAATTAGAGACTAACCCGGTGTCTCACCGGATCTCTCAGCAAGTAGAGGGCCTAAATTGGCAGATCAGCCCCCACATATGTACGGCGGCCAAGCCGTTATTGAAGGCGTAATGATTCGCGGCCGGGACCACTTTGGCCTGGCAGTGCGCCGTGAAGACGGTTCCATTGAACTGCATCACGAGCCGTTGAGTGCGCTTTACAACGGACGTCCCCGCCGTTGGCCACTTGTCAGGGGCTTCCTCACCTTGTTGGAGACGATGTTGCTTGGGATCAAGACCCTGCAACTCTCGGCTAACATGGCGGCTATAGACCGAGACCCAGACGCCGAAGAAGGCATACCCGCTTGGGTCATGGCATCAACACTGGGAATCTCACTGGTCTTTGGCATTGGTCTCTTCTTCATCACCCCGCTGATGATTGCCTGGGTTCTGAATCCGGTATTGAACTCGGACTTGCTCAGCGAGATTGTTGAAGGTGTGATCCGGATGGTGTTCCTCCTTGTTTACATCACTCTGATCGGCAGACTGAACGACGTTAAACGCGTGTTTGCTTATCACGGCGCAGAACATATGACCGTCCACGCCCTTGAAGCCAACCTCCCGCTGACGGTGGAAAACGTGCGGAAATTTGGAACGCCCCACGCCCGCTGCGGTACAGCGTTCTTGCTTACGGTAGTGGTGGTATCGGTGGTGGTTTTCGCTCTGCTGTTGGGCCCTCCCCTGGAATGGCGAATCGCCTCTCGCATATTTCTGTTGCCCGTCATTGCTGCGGTGAGCTACGAGTTCCTCAGGTTCAGCGGCACCCACCAGGACGCATGGTTTGGCAAGATGATCGCCCAACCTGGCCTCTGGCTGCAGAAGCTCACCACCAGGGAACCTGACGATGCGCAGATTGAAGTGGCGATTAAAGCCATGCAGATAGCCATTGCCGCCGATGCAGGTGAGCCTATCGCCAAGAGAATACCGTCGGCCGACTCGCCGTTATCGCCGCCCGATGAAGCAGCGTCAGACGATCGGTAGCCTGTTGCGCCAATCACTTGTGACGTTTCTGACTAACACCTTTGATAGCGGGCTGCAGTTGAATGACCCGAAATGAGCACCGCTAGTAGTTCAGTCCCGCTATCTTATTGGGCTCGCGTTTCCGAACTCCTGCGCAAACCATGGTTCCGGTGGTTTTGGCTGGGCAGTTCCACTCAGGCAATCGGACAAGCTACCCAGTTTCTGGTGATTGGCTGGTTGGTGCTGGAAGTGACCGGTTCTTCGACCGAACTTGGTCTGGTGATTTTCCTCTACGGCGTGCCAAACGTAACTTTCTTGTTGATCGCCGGTATCGTTGCCGACCGGTTTGATCGTCGCTATGTGTTGATGGTGACCCAGGCCTGGCGTTGGCTTTATAATTGTCGCCCTGGCTGTCTTGACGCTGATCGATGCGGTTCTCATTTGGCATATCTACGTTGCCGCGGCCATGCTCGGCATCGTGCAATCCCTCAATATGCCGGCCCGGATGACCATGGTGTCCGACCTGGTTGAGCAACGATCGATACTGGACGTGGTAGCACTGCAAAACGCTGCCGTCCACGCCGGACGCATGGTTGGCCCACCGGTAACCGGAGTCATTATTGAGATTTGGAGTCTGAGCGCTAGCCTCTTTGTGATCGCTAGGTGTTACGCGGTGAGTATTATCTGCGTGGCCAAAATTGGTCGCACTGCCCAGGCTGTCAAAGCTACAAATGGGTCGGTATTCAGAAACTTTGCCGACGGTATTTCCTACATTAAGAACAATCCGGTGGTGCTCACGGCAATCGTCATTACCTGTTCCTTTGGCGGGTTTGGAATGTCGCACCAACAAGTAATACCTGCCATGGCCAAAGAGGCTCTGGGGGTGGGCGCGGCCGGTGTAGGACTGCTATTTTTGGCCTCGGGCATCGGTTCGTTCTTGGGTAACTTCTTATTGCCGATTATTGGCACCACCAAAGTCTATCGCTCCCTACTGATAAACCTGGTCCTATTTGCCATTTTCCTGTCGGTTTTCTCATGGTCTAGCTGGTTCTGGGTGCCATGGGTGCTCTTCCTGCTGGTGGGGTTGATTGGCTTGGGCTCGGTCTGGCCGCTGGCGACCTCTTTGATTCAGCTTGAATCACCCGCTGAAATGAAAGGCAGAGTGATGGGGATACTGCAATTCACTCCCGGGTTCCATTTTTTGGGCGCCTATCCGTTGGCTTTGGCCGCCGAACAATTTGGGTGGGGAGTGGCGATGACCGCCACTGCTGTGGCAACACTGGTGGTGACCATTTGGTTCGGCGTGATTCGCGGCAGCGCCCCTGCGGTGAATATTCAAATAAACAAAGGGAATTCTGCGGAATTAATAAGGTTGAGACCAACGGTCAAAAGAAAATAGACTTTCCAATATTGGAAAGTCTATTTTGGTTTAAGCCTATGTTGAGCTTAGCTGAGGTTCCAGCGGGGTTCACTCTGAACTTGTTCCTTGAGGTAGTCGACAATCCATTCTTTAACCTCGTTGGCGATGTAAAAGGTGGGTTTCACCAACTCACTTTCGTCCTTGATCAGCCCTTCCTGTTTGGCAATGAGTGCGACTTCTGTTCCCGGCATCACACTAACGCCAACCCGCAGGCTGGCTAAGGCGGGGTTCACGCTGCGAAGGAAATCGAGCTTGTTGTCCACGCTCTCCCGCGTCTCGCCGGGCTCGCCGAACTGCTTCCCGAGGTTGTAATGCAGGCCGCCTTCGTCGCACATCCGGCAGACTTCGGCCAGTGCGTCGTTTTCCTCGACCATGCTGCCCATGTCACCTGGGTTACCGCTGCGGTTGACCATCATCACCAACCCGCAGCCCGCATCTTTCATCAGGCCGATCAGTTCGGTGTCGCAGTCGAACGGTGCCAGGCAGGTGTTCCATCGAATGTTAATGTCAGCTTCGATTATCGCGCTGCAGAGGGACTTGGCATGGTCTAGGGGTAGGTTAAAACCGTTGTCCACAAAGAAAACCTTCTTCATGTCGAATCGGTCTTTCATGCTTTTGACCTCGGCCACGACTTCATCGATGGGCCGAATCACCCGCCAGCCAGACTCGTCGATCTGTGCGTCGGACGCGTTGGCCGGGTAATAGAAACCGCCCAGCTTTGTGAGGATGCCAATGCCGAAGCCGGCTTTGTTGTACCGCGCCATGTCCAAGTCTTCCAGCCGGGGAGATTGGGCGAAAGCAGAGGTGCAATAGCCTTCGTTTCTAATGGTATGACCGTCTTTCTTGTAGACCAAACCCGGAAGGTCAAAGTAACTGGGCTCGCCGATTTCGATGCTCTCTGCCAGCGCGGCGAAAGTCTCACCGGCATCACCGGCCAGACCAATGTCACAGCCCAGGTATTCGAAGCATTCGGTTGGCATGATGCTGAAAGCTGGGCCGCCGCAGACAATGACCGCGTCACTGATGGTGCGGATGCGGTCAATGACCTCTTTGCTGTGAGGCAAGGCCCAGATAGTGTTCAAGTAGCTGTGGTTGCTCAGGTTTCTGACCGACATTCCAACCATCTGGGGTTGGAACTCTTTGACTGTGGCTTCGACGTCAGCCAGATGGTCATCGGAAAACATGAGGTCTAGAACTTTAACTTCGTGGCGCTCGTGGTCCAGGTGCCCGGCGATGTAGGCCAAACCTATCGGCATCGGCTGGGCGTTTAATCTACTTTGATACCTATTGTTGCGGTTGGTGGCGATGAGTAGGACGCGCATTCAGTCCTCCATTTTGACTGACGGCCCAAGCTAGGCCGAGTGTGACCGCCTGATTATCACCCATGGTCTTCTGAATTACAAAGGGCCGTTTGGATGTTTGTGGTGAGGTTTTCTCCAAGCATTCCAATTTCGCCGTAATCAGAAGTTGCCACGCTAACCATCGTTGACAACTAATGATTATTATATTAGGGTTTCAGGAACTATATTCAGGCTTAAATTGACGCTTTTGGGGGCGAAATGGTAACGACTATCAACGATGATATGTTCACCGCAGACGTTATTCAGGATCCCTATCGCTATTACGGTCGCATCAGAGATGAAGACCCGGTGCACTGGAATGAACTTTACGAATTATGGGTGATTACCAGGCACGATGACTTGGTCTGGCTAACCCGTAATCACGAACAATTCTCGAGCGACGTGTTCCTCAACGATCCGCGGCCGGCGTATCCGGCAATCTACGAGTCAGACACTGAACTTTATGACTTCGTGCGAAACTACCAGGGCAAACAATTCATACAGTATGATCGCCCAGAACATTTGGAAATGCGGAAAGTCGTTCACACTTACTTCTCGCCCAAGTCCATGGAAGAATGGCGGCCTTTGGTCAAATCTGCTGTCGCCGACCTTCTGGACGCGGCCGAAGCCAGAGGAGACGGTGTGGATTTGATGCGAGACTTGGCAATCCCCCTGCCTGTGCTTGTCATCGCAGAGATGATGGGTGTGCCCGAAGAAGAGAGACCCCACATCCGGATGTTGGCGGAGAAGCTACTCAACATCGGCCGGGGCGAACCTGACCGGATGCGTCCATTGACGGAAGGCATGCAGGGGATGTTGGACTATGTTAATCCCTTGGTCGACGAACGTATGGATAACCCCAAGGACGATTTCATATCGGTGTTGGCCGGAGGCGAGAAAGCAGGCGTCTTTACTCGTGAGCAGGTGTTGGTCAACACAGGGTTGCTGCTGTTAGCTGGTCACGAGACCACAATCAACTTGATCTGTAACGGCACTACGGCCTTCATGAACAACCGCGACCAATGGGATCTCCTGAAGGCCGATCCTCAAGGCCTGATGGTCCGTGCCACCGAGGAAGCTCTGCGCTATGACTCCCCTGTGAAGTCTATCCAACGCATCGCATCAGAGGACGTTGAGATGCGCGGGAAGCAAATCAAGAAGGACGACCGTATACGGTGGTTTATATCCTCCGCAAACCGCGACCCGAACAAATTCGAAAACCCGAACACTATGGACATCACCCGTTGGCCCAACCCCCACGTGGCTTTCGGCTCCGGTGTCCACCACTGCTTGGGCGCAACGATAGCCAGAGTTGAAGGCCAGGAAATTTTCAGCGCGCTGGCAGAGCGGTATCCCAACCTAGAGTTGAAGAACTCTCAGACTGAGTATCAATCGAGTATCACCTTCCGCTCTGTAAAGGAATTGCCTGTCTCTCTCGGCTAAACAGCGGGCCATTCGCGGATATTGAGCACAAATACTGGCTCCCGGTGACATTGACACCGGGAGCCAGTTTACATATCGTGATATCGTTGCCAGTACAGCTTTCAGTCATTCATTTTCAGGTTGATTGGGCTTCAGTTAAGTGCCTGGGATATTTGAGGAAGGGTTGAGGATGGGCCGTATGTTCGGGGCGAATTACACAGACATCACCGCTACTGTTTCCTCGGTGTTTGCCAGATGAGCACAACATCAGGAAACGGCTCTGGCCAGTTGATGGAACGTAGAGTGGGAGAGGTAGTAGAGTCCACCTCAACCTCGTTCGTAGCCCAGTGCTATCAACTGGAAGGCGCCCCAGCACTGGGCGGACTGGTGCGCACCGATTCGCCAGACATCTACGGCGTTGTTGGAACCGTGACCACCGAACCGTTGGACTCAGCCCGCCCGGTGTTGGCCAGGGGCGAAGATGCCGATTCTGAAGAAGATGTCATTCGAGACAATCCCCAACTGGCCCGGCTGCTGACTTCGAGGTTCGAAGTCTACATCGCCGGACACATTGAAGACGGCATCACCCGGCAGTACCTCCCGCCGAGACCACCCCGTGTTCACTCGTTCGTTTACGCCTGTAATCCAGAGGAGATAGCCGGGTTCACCAGCCAGCTCGATTTGTTGCGGCTTTTGCTAAATTCAGGTGCATCCCACGCCGATGAGATAGTTGGAGCTTGTATCCGCCAGGCGGCCTCCTCCCATGACCAGCCCAACTATTTTCTGGCGCAAGCCTGTCGGACGCTGTCTGTGGAACTAGCTGCCGATGTTGCCCGGTTGAATGCCATCCTGCGGAGAATCTCACCGTGACGCTGTTCGATAAATCAAACGGTAATTCAAACGGCGAAACCAATGGAACCGACTTGAGTCAGATTGTTGCCCAGCGTGGCCAGCCGTTGGGAATGGTCATCGAGGGCTCAGTTTCCAACGGGGTTGAGGTCCGCCTGGACCCAGGTGTTTCTGTGGAGCAGATAAAAGTCGGGACATTTGTGACTCTGCAGGGTAGCGACAACCGCTTTTTTGGTGTGGTAACTGACATTGGCTTGGGTAGCACCGACCCACGCATGAAATACACACCCTTGCCATCAGATGACCCGTTTGTAATCCAGGCGTTGCAGGGCACCGTAGCCTTTGGCACCGTGTCGGTGCTGCCTCAATTGACCCTGCCCGATGTGGTCGGAGACGAGCAAGGCCCCGCGGCGGCCAAGAGCATCCCCGCCCACTTCTCCCGGGCCTACACTGCCTCCCAAGAGGACGTCGAAACGGTCTTCGGCAGTGAAGAAGGCGGTAATTTCTGGATTGGTAGCCCCCTTGATATGGAGACCAAACTCTGCCTAGACTTGGGCGAGTTGGTAAAACGGTCCATGGGCATATTCGGCAAGAGCGGCACCGGTAAGACCTTTCTCACCAGATTGTTGCTGACCGGCATTGTGCAGAGTGGCCAGGCGTCGTCACTGATCTTTGACATGCACAGCGAATATGGTTGGCAGGGACAAGACACCGACAAAGGCGTCACGGTCAAAGGCCTGAAACAGCTTTTCGGCGCCAAAGTCTCCACGTTTACACTGGATGAAGAACACTCTCGGCGACGGGGCCTTTCCACCGACGAAACCGTGAAATTGGGGTTCAACCACATCGAACCTGAGGACGTGGACCTGCTTAGGGAGTCGCTGAACCTGTCTGAAGTTGCAGCCTCTGCTGCCTACAACCTGCGGGAGAAGTTCGGCGAGGACAGCTGGCTCAAGGAATTCTTGGACGCCGGCAAGAACGGCTCGTTGTTGGAATTGGCTGAAGAACTGCAAGTCAACGCTGGCGCGTTGCGAGCGCTCTACAACCGAATGGGCCGGTTCACTCGCCACGGGTTCATGGTCGAGCACAGTCGTGTGGACACCGCCGCCCAGATGATTGAGCATCTGGAGCGCGGACAGCATGTGGTGTTGGAGTTTGGCCGCTATGGCGATGACGAAGCCGCTTACATCCTGGTCAGCAACCTGCTCACCCGCCGTATCCACCGCAAGTACGTCGAGGCCAAAGAGTCGGCGATGGGAGGTGCAGGCAAAGAGCCGCGTCCGCTGGTCATAGTTATTGAAGAGGCGCACAAGTTCCTGAATACAGCCGTTGCCTCACAGACCATCTTCGGAATCATCGCCAGAGAACTCAGAAAGTACAACGTGACTCTGATGGTAATCGACCAACGACCCAGCGGCATCGACTCTGAGGTTCTCAGTCAGGTGGGCACCAGGTTTAGTTGCCTGTTGGACAACGAACGAGACATTGATGCCGTGCTTTCGGGGACTTCAGGCAGCCGGGCGCTCCGCTCGGTCTTGTCGCGATTGGAATCCAAACAACAGGCGCTGGTGTTTGGTCATGCCCTGCCGCTGCCGGTGGTGGTGCGCATCCGTGAATACGGGACTGCGTTCTACGAGACCATCCAAGGCGGCGGCGATTCGGATGAAGAGAAAAAGCGCAAAGTGGATGAACTTTTTGGCTAGGCCAAACACCTAACGGGACGCCCGCCGTTCAGTGAGACCATGTCAGAAACCATGGGCGCCAAGTCCAACTTAGTGCCGGCTGGTTCCCAGCGTAACTCTGAGTAGGCACGGTGCAGGTTCCCTGCAATGCGTTCGGCGTCGTGCCACTCGGAGAACCGGCCCAGGTCAGTCTGACGTGAGGCGTCCAATGGCGTTAATCCGGCTTCAAAAGCCTCCCTGGCAGTGTCCTGGATCAACGTCAGGTAGGCTTCAACATCGTCCATAACTTTAGGGCCACAGACCGAGCCATGCCCTGGGATGATGGTTTCAGCGCCCAATTCTCGGAGCCGCTTGATTGCCTGCAAGGAACCCGACACCGAACCCATCGCCACAAACGGGGTTCCCTGGTTGAACAGCAAATCACCGGCGAAGAGTAGTTTTCGTTCTGGCAACCAGGCCACGATGTCATTGGTCGTGTGCGCCGGCCCCATGAAAATCAACTCAATCTTGAGATCGCCGTCAGTCCCCGCGTAGATGTCCATCTGGTCTTTGAAGGTTATGGTCGGCGGGGCCAGTTCCAAGTCGCCCCATTCCACATTAGGGAATAGGGGATGCAGCGACTGTAAACCGGTCTCGATGACCGTCTCTCGGCACAATTCATGCCCAATGATCGAAGCATCAGTCACTAAATAATTACCGTGAGTGTGGTCACCGTGATGGTGGGTGTTGATCAGAGTTTTCATGGGCAGCGGCGACACCCGACGCACGGCTTCTAAGTAGGATCGAGTCCGTGCCTCAGTGAAGCAGGTGTCAATCATGGTCAGGCCGTTTGGGCCCTTGATGAAGCCGGTGTTATTCAGGCCCCAGCTTCCGTCCAGTTGGACGTAGGCGTAAATGCCGGGATTAACCTCCTCCATAGTCGGAGTAGGCAACTGGGAAGAGCTGCGGGCGTGGCCAGTGCTCATGTGTTTTCCTTTTAAGCGGGGTGGTAAAACGAGGCCGTAAAACCAGGTTGGAACAAATATAGGGGCAGCCAAGGTGGCGGTCAACCGGCAGCCAGAGCCTTTTAACCGGGTCGGAGCCACCGCTATAATTTGCCATATACGTCTGTGCTCCCGATTCAACCATTAAGTTGACCACCCTTTAGGAGGAAACCCCATGCCCACCACCGCGCCTTACGGTTCTTGGAAATCGCCCATCACCACCGACCTGATCGTCTCCGGAGCCATCGGTATGGGGCAGGTGGTTTTGGATGATGAGGATATCTACTGGTTGGAGATGCGCCCGTCTGAGGGGGGCCGCATGGTGATCGTTAAGCAGGCGCTTGAGTCGAAACCGGTGGATGTAACTCCGGAGCCGTTCAGCGTACGCACCAGGGTCCACGAGTACGGCGGCGCCGCATATTTGGTCAATGATGGGGTGGTCTTTTTCTCGAATTTCTCAGACCAACGTATGTACCGCCAGGACCCTGGCGAAGAACCGAAACCGATTACCCCGGAAACTGATATGCGTTACGCCGATGGCTGCTTCGATGCGACCCGCAACCGCATCATCTGCGTCCGCGAAGACCACGCCTCAGGCGGCGAGCCAGTGAACTTGATCGTTTCCATTGACGCTGCGGGAGAGGCCGAACAGGAAGTTCTATTTCAGGGTTCTGACTTCTGCTCTAACCCCAGAATTAGCCCCGATGGCCGGACGCTGTGTTGGTTGACCTGGGACCATCCGAACATGCCCTGGGACGGCACCCAACTGTATTCTGGCCGCTTCAATGACAACGGAAAGCTCGGCGAGCCCCATCTGGTGGCCGGCAGCGCAACCGAATCCATCTTTCAGCCGGAATGGTCGCCGGATAACGTCCTTCATTTTGTGTCCGACCGCAACGGATGGTGGAACCTGTGGCGTTCAGAGAAGGGCCAGTTGTGGCCGTTGACCAGCCGCGAGGGTGAGTTTGGTAAACCCCAGTGGGTCTTCGGCTCTGGCACCTACTCGTTTGCCTCCGACGAGCTTATTGCCTGCAGCTACACGGAGAATGACGCCTGGAAGATCGCCATGCTCCACATCCCGTCGAAGATGCTGCTGGCGATTGAGACTCCGTACTCGGAGATGGGCCGGGGCGATCTCAAGGTCGGCGACGGCAAGATCGTGTTCATTGGCGGCGCGCCGTCACTGCCAATGTCAGTTGTTCAAATCGACCTGGCATCCAGCAAATGGTGGGAACTTCGAAAATCCAATAATTTGGAGATTGACGACGGCTACCTATCAACGGCTCAGCCAGTGGAATTCCCAACTGAAAACGGTCAAACAGCCCACGCCTTCTACTACCCACCTAAGAACGGTGATTTTGATGGGCCAGCCGGAGAGAAACCACCATTGCTGGTTAAGAGTCATGGCGGCCCCACCGGGTCGGCGTCAACGGCACTGGACCTTGGTATTCAATTCTGGACCAGCCGCGGCATTGGCGTCCTTGATGTGAATTACGGAGGCAGCACCGGTTATGGCAGGGAGTACCGAGAGCGGCTGAACGGTGCCTGGGGGATCGTAGACGTTGACGACTGCTGTAACGCTGCCCTACATATCGTTGCCCAGGGAAACGCCGATCCAGATCGCTTGGCAATCGATGGTGGCAGCGCCGGAGGCTACACCACTTTGGCGGCCCTGACCTTCAAAGACGTCTTCAAGGCCGGAGCAAGTTACTATGGGGTTAGCGACCTGGAAGCATTGGCCAAAGAGACCCACAAATTTGAGTCACGCTATCTCGACGGCCTGGTAGCGCCCTATCCGGAGGGCAATGAACTGTACCAAGAGCGGTCGCCCATCAACCACACTGAAAAACTGTCATGTCCGTTGATATTGTTCCAGGGACTTGAGGACCAGATAGTTCCGCCGAACCAGGCTGAGATGATGTTTGGCGCCGTTCGTGCCAAGGGCATCCCCACTGCCTATATTCCCTTTGAAGGAGAACAGCACGGGTTCCGGCGCTCGGAGAATATCAAAAGGGCGCTGGAGGCTGAGCTGTATTTCTATTCCAAGGTCTTTGGCTTCGATTTGGCCGACCAAATTGAGCCGATGGAGATTTTCAACCTACCTGATTAATTGGTCTTGAGTGGTTGCGGGGTTGATACCTAAAACAACCAGTGAGCATCATAGTTCTA
>LWDU01032330.1_pt1 | contig 116880 bp, 93 predicted proteins | sample 727161 | NCBI WGS metagenome assembly LWDU01 (sample SAMN04566230, study PRJNA314399) | hydrothermal vent metagenome | isolation source: deep sea hydrothermal plume seawater | place: Mexico: Gulf of California, Guaymas Basin | collected 2004-07-11
TCCCGGCACGAGCACCAAATCAGATTACTATTTAGGGGTCTTTGAAGACTCTTGAATAAGTCAGAACGGTCTTAAGCACTCCTTCGTTGCAGTAGTAAGGTTCTAATGCGTGTAGAGCATGATTTGAAGCTTACTTTTGATGATGTATTGATTCGACCGAAGCGCAGTACGCTGGTTTCTCGCTCGGATGTGACACTTGTTCGCGAATTCAAGTTTAGACATTCCAACATTACTTGGACTGGAATACCGATCGTGGCAGCGAACATGGACACGACTGGCCTGTTCAGCGTCGCGGCGGAACTGCAGAAACATTCGATGCTTACCTGCACTCAGAAATTCTACTCCACAAAAGAATATACGCAAGCTTGGGAAGATGGAATCGACCCCGAATATGTGGCAATAGCCTGCGGTTCTACCGAAGACTCGTTTGACCTTCTCAAACGTAAAATGGCAACTAATGCGGGAGCCAAACTAATTTGTATTGATGTGGCTAATGGCTACCGGGAGATATTTCTTGAGTTTGTCCGAAGAGTTCGTAGTGAATTCTCCTCAGCAATTGTAATTGCCGGCAATGTGGCAACCCGCGAGATGACTGAAGCACTCATCCTTGCGGGTGCGGATATCGTCAAGGTGGGTATTGGACCCGGTTCGGTGTGCACCACACGCAAGGTGGCTGGTGTTGGATATCCGCAATTGTCTGCGATTGCTGAGTGTGCAGATGCTGCTCATGGGTTAGCAGGGCATGTGATGGCCGATGGTGGTTGTTCAAGCCCTGGTGACGTCGCAAAGGCATTCGCTGCTGGTGCGGATTTTGTTATGCTCGGCGGTATGTTCGCTGGACACGATGAGTCGGGTGGCGAACTCGTAACTAGTTCAAATGGAAAGAAGTACAAATCATTCTATGGAATGTCTTCATCTAAGGCGATGCAGGCCCATTATGGCGAGGTAGCAAAGCACCGTGCACCTGAGGGGAAGGAGGTGCGGGTACCTTATCGAGGACAGTTGGAAATTAGTATACAAGCGATTCTCGGTGGCGTTCGATCCGCTTGTTCCTACGTCGGCGCGCGACGAATTAAAGATTTACCAAAATGTACAACTTTCATCCGCGTAACACAGACAACAAACGAAGTTTATCAGCGATTTAATGTTGAAGAATGATTTTGAATCATATATCAAAAACTACTTGAGCCATCCAACCAGGCCCCTCAAAAGTAGGAATATCTGGTTCAACACTGGCAATGATTTCGCCACTTTGAATCTCGCGTAAAACTAACTCATGCAAGGTTATCGCCTTCACTTCAACCTCTCTTTCCACCTCGTCACTATCGACCCAAACCGCTTGGAGTGAAATCTGATCACCATCGATTTTTATCGCAGCATCTACCAACCATTGGTTTTCGACAGAGCCACGATATAGTATTTCTTCAAGCATACGTACCAATCCTCTTTCGATATCTCCTCCTGGGGCTTGAATCATCCATATTCCCGTTGAACGAATTTTTGAATTGAGTGAGGTAGCACCCGCTTCAGATAATTGAACTGATTGTAATCCTAGAGCTGCTTCACGCATCGCGCCGGCGGCGTCTGAAGAGAATGCTCGCACACCGATATCGGCAGTTGTAGGCAGAATCCACCAAGACATGCTGAGTCCTGTGAGGAGGGGGACACGAATGAAGAAATCGGCTATCACTCGAATGCATTACAGAGTTCACCCTGACTTGGGAAACTGGTTGCATCCTTAGGATTTGTATTCCATTTATTCTCACACTTATTGATATAACCATCACCATCAGAATCTACATTCGCATCAGATGGGTCAAACGGATCGAATTGGAAATAATATTCCCACCCAGACCACATTCCATCTTCATCTTGATCCTGATGGTAAACTTCGGAACCATCCAGCCAATCATCGCCATCGGTATCGTTCAGAACTGGATTGGTGCCGTTTTGGAATTCTTCATAATTCGTGTAATTCTCTAAATCATCATAAAATCGTTTCCCAGCAGCCGTTGTAGGATCGATATGGCATTCTGAATCTTGAGGATTATTCCATCCTGGACAATATCGATTTAATAGGTGAGTTCTGTTTAATCCGTCATTATCAAAGTCAGATTGACCATCATCAATTCCATCAAGGTCCGAATCAGGCATACTCGGATCCATCGGACCTCGAGCACCTAATGCATTCAGAGAATTATTGTCAACCAATCCCTCAGATATTGCTTGTTCAGAGAAAAATACCTCCCAACCATCCGGTAATTTATCGCCATCGGTATCATCATCGACAGGATTGGTATTCCAGCGGTCTGGAGCTTCAAGTTGATTCATCAACGTATCATTATCGATGTCGAATGAATTGTCGAGCATCGAACCGTATGCCGGGTTGATTGCCCAACGGCCACTTGCAGGAATAACAAATCCAGATAGATTCATCTCATGAAGGAAATATTTCGGATCCATTTCACCATCCCCATCCCGATCACCAGAGGTAGAGAATCCTTGGATATGGTTAGTCCAGACCCATCCGCCAGGGCCACGGCCACATTCGATCATATTGTCACAGCCAGGAGGAAGCCAATTTGTCGAAGAAATCCATAAACTGTGGCTTCGAGTATTCTTTGACCATCTTCATCCGTATCATTAATCAGAGGGTTGGTCTGGATTTGCCAAGGTCGAGGGATGTATAGAACTTCATTTCCATCGTTGAGGCCATCATCATCACTGTCAGCTTTGTTAGCATGTGTGATATATTGATCCAATCCGTCGACGACCTCTTCACCATCGGACAAACCATCGTTATCGGTGTCGTGTGAAGAAGCATTGGTAAAGTATTGAGAACCATTCCAATGGAATCCGTCCATAGCTTCAGTGAAATCTTCTAATCCGTCACTATCTGTATCACGGTCAGTAGCATTAGTGAACGTGTCATAATATTCTACTGCATCAGAGAGACCATCGCTATCTGTATCGAAAACACCAGGATTGCTTTGAACATGAACGTCACGGACGCCGTAGTCGACGACCCGAATAATCCAACCTATTACTTCGATTCCATCGAGTAACCCATCGTTATCAGTATCAGGATTCAATGGGTCGGTCGAGCGCCCATCGATAATTCCGTCATTATCTCGGTCGCGAGCATTGTATTCGTCGAGGTTAGTAAATCTCTCATCATCCTCGACGACTACGGCCAAGTCTTGTAATCGTGAAGTAACTTCTTGGCCGATTACAACATTAATGTGATAAACCCAACCAGCAGTCTTCGTCTTCACTGGAAGGTTGACATATTCGCTATTTTGAACGGTTCTAACCCAAAGAATGGTTTTGTTCACAGGTACGTATTCTCCAACAATTACACTGATTGAGTGAATCGTACTGACTCCCACCAAATCGTCGTAACGGACACCACCATCACCGTCTGCATCGTATCCATCATAATCAGGATCCTCCTCAGCATTGCTTCCATCATTAGGATGGATTCCACTCAGATGTTCCCAGCCATCAGGCATACCATCATTATCAGTATCCGCATTTAATGGGCTGGTGAAATTCTCTGCCCCCCAAGTGTAAGCAACCTCGTATTCTTCGATATTGTTCAAGCCATCTTCATCTGGATCGCCATAGGCATCGGTGGAATTTGCTGGATTCAAAAATCTATCACCATTGTTATCTAGAGCGAAACAATACTCGAAACCATCTGGCATTCCATCACCATCAGAATCCCAATCCCCAGGTCCGTTCAAACGACCATCATTATCCATATCTTCCTCAAACCAAGTCATATCACCTATGCCAGACATCATCTCATGGTAAGGTGATTTTAGAGTCAAGGTTCCGAAAACTGGGACACCACAATGAACTCCTAATTCGATATTGCCATAGGCAATTTCATAACGATCAGCAATCAAATCACCATCGCTATCTTCTTCAAGTGGATTTGTATCGTAACGCTCTTCGACATAATTTCTCAAACTATCAGGCTCAGGTTGTTCAAGATCAAGAAGAGAATCACAGGAATGCCCGAATTGATTGCCCATCTCATCCCAAGTACTAGTACCGATATCCGCCTCGATCTGAGCCTTAACATCAGGCGTCAACAGATAACAGTCCCAGTTGCCATCGAGTGGATCGAGTAGTTTGATAGTTCCTTCAGGAGTCTCGATGGTGTGAGTGTAAAGAGATTCCCAACGGTCGTTTAGACCATCGCCATCGGAATCCTGTAGATTTGGATTAGTTCCCAATTCAGCCTCATCGATATTAATTAAACCGTCTCGGTCAGGATCGCCGAACGGCCCATTATCAGGGTTGGGGAAAGTTTCGTTCAACTCGGTTGTATCGTGACCTGGATCTGGAGTTTCGGTTTGATGATTGGTATTGGCAGGTTCACCATTGTCTAAAGGATCAAGCCCATTTTCTATTTCCCATCCATCCTCCAAACCATCACTATCGGTATCCGCATTATCCCACTCGGTTCCATAGAGAGTTTGTTCCATCCTGTCAGGCAAACCATCGCCATCAGTATCGACTCCAGCCTGATGAATTTCATCATCCCCTGTGGTGATATCTGTGCCACCTGCTTCCCATCCTGAAACTGTAGCAAGGCCGGCTCCGATAATCGTGTAAAATCCTGCTAAACATAGAGTAGCTGTAATTGCAATCACTGCATATTGATTATGATTTAGAGCCAAATAATCACCACGGCCCCATGGGGGACAAGTAATTCAACTTAGGTTTAGATATAATGTTTAATCATAGTCGAGTCTGGATTTTTATTCAGCAATCTCGTTCAGAGAGAAAATTTTCAATTTGATACCGTTCGGATTTTGGTTCAAAATAACCCTTCCTCTGCGGCCATAAGCTCGTTCCCAGCAGCCGAGCAGCGTCCCACTTAACAGAGCCGGGTGCAGTGTATTTTCAATAGAAAATTCAATCCCGCCGGTGTTATCAATTGAGGCAACAGAACTGATTTTTCCAAGTCCATCTTGAGAAAGGTGGCGGCGAGCAATTCTCAGCCAATCTTCGGTTTTGCTTACAAAAATATGATATCCGGCGTAGTAAAATATTTCACGAATAGAATCAGCCATCGCCGTCCACCATAATGCACGATTATCATCTAATCCATTCCAAGAATAATCGCTTCTCCCCTCGTGAATTCTATCAAGATAAGGAAGAGAATATTCTTCAAATTTTAATAATAAATCTCGATGGATAAACAACGACCTACGACCCATTATAGTCCAAAATCCTGAGTCAAAAAATTCAAGGTCAGCAAATGTATCATGGCCTTCTTCGGTCAAATTTGTTGAAGAGGAAAAATCGTTCCAAATCAAATTGGATTTTTGGGATTTTGGGATTTTCACATCATCCAAGGTCAGATCTACAACCAGCCCTTGCCCTACACTTTCCGACCAACGAAACCGATGCCTTTGACCGGTTCCACATTCCCAATTCGCAGCTAAACTTCCCGCACATATTGGACCATTTGGATGATTATTGACAATGAGTCGAATCTCATCTTCATCTTCGAGTAATTGGATCTTACCAAGTCCTCTAGAGGACCAATCCTTGTGTACGCCCAGCCAATTTGATGGAATCCGCCCCTTAGGCTTGGCAAGCACACTACCAATCGACAACAAAAATTCTTCAGATTCAGCCGCAGCATGGGCTAATCTTCTGCCAAGACTCTGTCCAGTTCGTTGTTCAATTCCTTGAAACCAAATTTCAAATGAATTTGAAACGACTCTCCAAGCGATTTCATCTTGTCTATATCTATCTGCATAAGTCCCATTTGAAGTGAATTTCCATCTGTTCTTGAGAATATCCTCCTCAGATGATTTCGTTTTGGATTTTAAAAAATCAAAAAAACCCATACGATCAGCCATTTATGAATTTGTCAATCCTAGAAAATGCCTGTTCGAGTACATCGATTGGAGGCAAGCAAACCATACGAAAATGGTTAGCACCAAATTCAGGGGAGAAGCCCGATCCATGAACGACCAAAACATGGTATTTGTGAAGTAGATCAAGGACCCATTGTTTATCGGGAACGGATTCGTCTAAAATTTTCACAAATAAATAGAAGGCCCCGCCCGGCGATTGGCATTCGAGACCATCGATTTCATCGATTCTTTTTAGAGAATAATCCAATCTTTCCTTCACAATAGCGCGATGTCCGTCGAGCCAATCTAATTCTTCATTCAAGCCAGCAAGGTATCCATACTGCGCTGGTGTTGAGGCACACAGACGACTACGCAGAAGACGCTCGGCACCATCCCTCACGAGTTTGAGCACGCCGCTAGGGTCGTGCCAAGCCATGTATCCAATCCGCCAACCCGGGGCGAAGTAAACCTTAGAAACACCATTTAGGGTTATTACTGGGACTTTTGTTGAACGTGAAGCGACCGATACTAGTGAACCTGTGAAATCTAAACCGTCATAAATTTCATCAGAAATTATTGTACACTTTGGCCAATTTGAAGCAATTTCAAGCAAATCGTCGATTTCTTCAATCGTGACAACATTGCCTGTAGGATTATTTGGATTGATGAGTACCAGAAGTCGAACATTGTCATCCATTTTTTCTTTGATGTCTTTCAAATCGATTCGCCAACCATCGTTAGGATCGAGCCGGTATTCTACCGTTGATGCGCCATACATTTGAGGATAGGCCATGTATGGTGGATAATGTGGTCCCGGCGCAAGAACTGTATCACCATCTTGTAGAAATGCTGCGAAGATGATTTGCAGTGCTTCGGTAACTCCATGGGTGACATAGACATCATCTTCGGTGCAATTCCAACCTTTTCTGATTTCGGAATTTGAAATCGCTTGTCGAAGAGTTGCAATTCCATATGATGGTCCGTATCCATTGTCTTGATTTTCTAATGCAGCTTTGTAAGCGGCAATCATATGATCAGGTGTTGGCAATCCAGGATATGCTAATGGGTCGCCAATATTCAATCGAATGATTTCGTGCCCTTGTTTTTCTAATTCAACCGCAGGCACGACGACGTCGCGTATCGCATATTCAATCGAAGAAGCGCGAGGCGCAACATCGATTGGCTCGTTCATTATTCAAACCCCGAGCAAAGCGCGAGCGGCGCCCAAAGCGGCGGGGATTCCTTCACCATTCGAGCCACCGCCTTGAGCCATAGTAGGGCTACCCCCACCACCACCGCCGATGTGTCCAGATATTTCATTGAGAATCTCAACAGCATTATGAGATTCTGCAGCAATCGTACCTTCGGTACTCGCGACAATCAATTTACCGCCACCATCGCGAGTACCGAGAACCGCCAGTGTTGGGTTCGATGAATCTCGTGTCAACTCAGATAGCATTGTCATCAATTGTTTCATATCACCATCAATTTCCATAATTGCATAGCGAATTCCATCCTTTTCGACTGCGTCTCCACCGCCACCACTAGTCCGCAGTCTGACTATTTCCGCTTCTAGCATCTCGATACGCTTCTGTTGTGTTTTCCATTCGTCAAAGAAGCGTGAAACTGTCTTGGGTAGATCTTGAGGTTGAACGCCAAGAGTATCTGATGCCTCGGCTAAAATCCGCTCTTGTTGCCGCGCGTATTCGCGTGCCGTCTCCCCTGCCACGATTTGCAGACGCTCCACTCCGTCTTGGACTTGACTGGAACGAATTATGCGTAGCTCACCAACTTCCCCTACCGAATTATGGTGCGTGCCTCCGCATGCTTGGATATCGAAATCTCCGATTTTGATGATTCGAATTTCGTCGTGTTTTGGCGGGCCACCCTGATATATGTCGAATCCGAATTGGGCGTCTGCCTCGGCCCTTCCGAGAACTATTTTTTCTACAGGAATGTTTTCTGAGATTATTTCATTCGCTCTGTCTTCAATTTTATCGAGTAAATCACGATCAATTCGCGAATGGTGAGTCAGGTCGATACGAGCATATTTCTGACCTTTGTTGGATCCTGCTTGCCAGATATGTGGACCGAGTAATTCTCGGGCTGAGCCACCGATGATGTGTACACCTGTGTGATGATCCATGAGTTGCCGGCGACGGATCCAATCGACTTGGCCAAATACATTGGTTGTATCGATTGCTGAATCGGTCAGATGAATAATAATCCCATTTTCTATTTTAGTATCAAGGACTTCAGCATTACCCAATTTACCTTGATCGCCAAGTTGTCCCCCACCTTCGGGATAGAATAATGTCCGGTCTAACACAATCGCGTGAGAAGGTGTGGCAGAAACTTCATTGGATAGTTTCAATGATTTGATTTGCTCATCAGAAAGTGACTCACAGTGTAGTATTTTTGCTTCAAAATCAACAGCCTTTGTGTCGATATAATAATCAGTGATTGTCTCAGGTAGTTCGACTGAAAGTAAATTGGATTTTATTCGTGATTTAGCAGCAGACTTGGTAGCAAGGGCATTTCGCGCAGCCATATCTGCTGCAAATCCAACACGTACGGAAAGATTTGTCCAACCAAGACCATGTGCGATAGAAACCACCATGTCTGGCTGTATTCCTCTTTCCTCAGCCAGTCGGAAAAGAATTTCATCACTAACTTCGGTCGCATCTTTTGGCAAATCCTTCAATGCGGTTCTAACACCTGCCTCACCTTTGCGAATCATTTCATGATAACGTTGTTCCTCAAGATTGAGAATTTCTATAAGGCCTCTCTCAGTTTGCATAAAGTTGCTCATATCTAGATGAGTATTCATGTGATGGGAAGCAAGTTCTGAAAGACTCACCGCCATGTTCAGTTCATCCTTCATCCTACAGACTCTTCGAGCGAGCATTCGAGCAAGATAACCGGCTTTAGTATTGCTCGGAACTAAACCATCCCCTAACATATTACAAAGAGCGTGCATATGATCAGGGATTCCATAAATCGAAGAAAGTGGCTCGGTTACTTGCTTCAAATCAGCAACTGAAATTGAAATTCCTTGTTCATTTAATCGCTCAGCGAGTTTGTCGTAAAGTGCTGCGACATCGGTTCCAACATCGATATTTAAAATTCCAGCCAGTTTAGATAACTCGCCTAAAAGAACATCAGTTTTTATCGAAAATCCAAGATTATCGACCATTTCATAAAAACCAGCCAATTTTTTTAACCATTCAATCGATTCCGGATAAATCGCCTCGTAAATTGTCGGCGTGCCAGCAGCTGCCCAACAAAATCTCTCGAGGCCATAACCTGTATCGATGATTTGTAGATCCATCTCACTATAACGAATACCTTTGATATCAACATCACCGGATTCATCTTCTTCTAGACTCATGAAAACAAGAGTTGCTAATTCCAATCCACCGACGATAACTTCCAATGCGGGTCCAGCGTTTCCACCTCCAGACCATGGGTTTTCAACGTAGGTAATTTCACTGGGTTCAATGCCGAAGGTATTGACAAGCATATCATCGCAATATCGAACGCATGAATCAATCCAATAGACTACATCTCCCTCTTTTGGTCGGTTAAAAGCATGATGAGCCATCATTTCAAAAGTTGTCAAATGGCGGCCAGAACGACCTACTGCAGCCACATCAGTCAATCGAATGCAGGGTTGAGAAATCACTAATGGATTCGCAGGTGGAGGTATTTGACCGCTGGTCACATGTGGTTGAAAATCAGCGATACTCGCTATTGTCAGGTGGATATCGTCGCGCCAGCGAGCGATTACGGGGTAACCAGTAATCGGAGAATGGCCTCGTTTCTCAAAATAATTGAGGAAAGACTTGCGCATTGCGTCTTTCAGAGCCTTTCCTCTCATTGGAAATCCTTCGATAATCGGTGTTCCAATGAAGGTGTAAGGATCTTCGTAAGTATCACCAGAAGTCGTACGATTAGAGTCGCGGGTCCAAAAGTTGAGGCCAGAGACAGTACAAGTTCGACGGACATGACCCGACTCTTTCCAGAATGGAATGTTAGTCTCGCCGAAAGCCATTGCTGAACACCTCTCGTGCCTCGGATTCGTCAAACCATCTTGAAGGCGATTGTTGTAAAGCCTGTCCGACTCGTTGAAAGGTGGGGTGTGATAGGATTGCACATGCCAGCCGAATGGAGGAAGCATCTCGAATCAGCTGGCCCTAGTCGTATGCGAATTCGCCGACACGGCGATATGAAAACAGACGCAATTTTAATCGCTGATTCGGAGCATCTTGGAGAACATACCGATGACCGTTCTCCGGCTCAATTGGTCAATACCGCTGCCCTCGACGGAATTGTTGGCGAGGCTTGGGGTATGGCCGATTGGCATTTTGGCTACGGGTTTCCAATCGGAGGAGTCGTAGCCACAGACGTCGAAGCAGGAGAATTGGGTGGTGCTATTTCCCCAGGTGGAGTCGGATTCGACATTAATTGTGGAGTCAGACTTTGTGCTCTCGATATTGAAATTGGTCAAATCAATGCAAAATCATTAGCGGTTAAATTATCTCAATCCATCCCTGCTGGTGCAACTGGAAAAGGTGGAGTTATTCTGGACGATACAAAGATAGAATCAGTGCTTTCAATGGGAGCAGAAGCTGCCATTGAGATGGGGTGGGGGGAAACTCGAGATCTAGCTGCTATCGAATCGAATGGTGTTTTGGATACTATTGAAAGAAATATTGGGGAAAGAGCGAGAAAACGCGGCTCAAAATCGATGGGCACCCTCGGCTCAGGGAATCATTTTCTCGAATTGCAGGTAGTCGATCGAATTGTTGATGAGCGAGCTGCCAATGCATTCGGACTTAGGGAGGGGCAAGTAACGGCAATGATTCACACAGGTTCACGCGGACTAGGACATCAGGTTTGTTCAGACCATGTGGCTCGGATCGAAGAGCAATATCAGCGATCAGGTGACCGTTGGCACGCACCAAAATGGGACATGACACTCGGTGATAGGCAACTCGCTGCAGCGCCGATTCACAGCCGTGAAGGCGCTGAATATCTTGACGCTATGAACGCAGCAGGAAATTTCGCTTTCGCCAATCGCTCAACTCTTACTCAGCGACTGAGAAACACTCTCCATGAACAACTAGGAAGTGACGGTGACCTCGAAGTCGTATATGACGTCAGCCATAATATCGCTAAAATTGAGGATCACAAGGTCCACGGCGTGTCGTGTAAATGTTGTGTCCACCGAAAAGGAGCTACACGTGCTCTTGGTGGTGATCATCCAGAATTAGCTTCCAGATTTTCAGGAATCGGCCAACCCGTTCTCGTCCCCGGAGATATGGGGACAGCATCATGGGTCCTCGCCGGACCGACCAGTGGCGGTAACGATGCTTTTTCCTCATCTTGCCACGGAGCTGGCCGAAAACTCTCACGTACCGCAGCGAGAAAACAAATCGATCCAGATAAACTCCGTGCCGAATTAGAAGCATCGGGGATACACGTACACACCAAAACTCCGAATGTTCTAACCGAAGAAGCCCCGGGGGCCTACAAAGATGTGGATGAAGTGATTCGGCTAACTTCTGAGGCTAACTTAGCAAGACCGGTAGCGCGATTGAGGCCGTTTGCAGTCATTAAAGGTTAAATTATCCTAATTATTTCTGTTGATAACGAATTTCAATATCATCATTATTTTGCATACTATATTGTTCGTATTCAGAATTCAATTTTCCATTGACGTACATCACAATCTCATAATCTGAATTTCCATGGTTTCCGAGAATTTCGTCTTCATCAAAATTCTCGCCCCAGATATTGAAAAAAGATCCTAAGGTCGCATCCATATCAGAGGGTGTTTCGATGTGTAATTTACCGGTATCATCGTGAGTATGTATCCCTCTCATTCCACCGGGACAATCACTATCTTCAATCCCTATATTGTTCGCAATTAAATAATCATCACCATCAATAATAATCTCTACATTAACGTGATAGTGAGTGATTTCGCTGGTGTGAGAGCTCAAACAAACGCTTTCAATATCCCAGTAATCAGGCAAATCAATGATATCTTCTGAGTCGAGGATTACTATCCCAACGAATACCGTCGTAGTCAAAATAGCGCCCATCAGCAGAACTTTTTCAATCGCCATCGAGTCATTCGAAGAAGGCAGTCATCTTGAACCATGAGGGCATAGGACCATCCATACCCAAAGAAGTTTAGGTCCTTACTAACGGCCAAATGTTGAACCTGTTGAATACCGAATTCACATACAGTATCCGCGGCGCGGCTGATTTGGAATTGTTGGAGCGGCCCCCGATGAAACACCATCTGCCTCTTCCATAATAATGGTCAATAATGTATTAACTAGGATTTTTAGGTCCTCTACTTCGTCTTTCAATTCCTCTACCGACACGGCATTGCCCCCATTATGCATACTAATCCCATCCGAGGAATTACTTCCCCAATCCCATAAGGCGGTTATTTAGCCTATAAACAAGAGAGGTGATGTAAGCGAGCATACGCAGGTTATACAAGTCCATCCATGATGCCGTTTCTGAAAATTACAATCAATCTTCATCATCTAATTCTTCATCATCTAGATCTTCGGTAGATTCTTCTTTAGATTCCCATGTTTCTTCGTAATAGGAATCATCATCATCATCGTAATAGTAATCTTCACCATCACGGTTTTTTATGACCATGAATCCAACACCGATTACTACTAATGCACCTGCCGCAATCGCAATCATCATGACATTATCACTTGATTTTTCGATTGGAACTGGTTGCACATTAATGCCAGATAATTCGACATTCATGCGATTATCATTATCGAAATCCTGATTGACAATTAGAACCAAAATCGGTTGCCCCTCCTGCCATGATTCCCACTGGAAATTATGCATTACACTAGAACTTTGAGCATCGAGAACAACAGTAATATCACCATCCCTCAAAGTTGAGAAAGCCATCGACCAAGAGGATGTACCGTCAGAATTAGTCTTCAATTCGTATAGACCAACTTCGAAATCACCATCTCTCTTCCCGGTATTTTCCCAGAAAGTTTGGATGGTCAACATCTCCCCAACTATTGGAGCTGTTGTGGGATTGACAACAGAACGAGTATAAGTTCCAAGGAATTCCATGATTCTAATGGTTGGTATTCTAGGTTGTGCTGCACTTCCCATTCCCGAAACTTCATTTCCAGCTCGATCCGTCGATGTGACCCAAAATGCGATCTGATCTCCCTGTTCAATTTTCATACCATTAAGAGGGGTCAAATCGAGAGTATCTTGGTAGATATCTTTTGTCGCACCATCATCAATCATAGGTAATTGGGCGCTTCCTTCTGAACCAGCTACTGGCAAATTATTTCTCAAATACACCCATGAAACATCTAATGGACCAACAATCATGCCGATTTCATCAACCATAGTCACGGTGATGAAAACCTCATCTACACGATCTGATTCAATTATTGTCAATGATGAATCCGGATATGCGGATTGATCGAAGAGTACAGTTGGTGATTTACTATCGACAGTAACAGAAGCATCTGAATTGGAAACTGAAGTACCGAGTCCAGGCATATTCAATACTGAAGTTGTAACATTCATCTCCGGCACCAACGGCACTCGGGATGGCAATATCATCGATTCCTTGAAGGTTCCATCGTCGTTTACGCCAGTTGAAACAGTAATTTCTTGAGTCCCGTAAATGACGGTGTATTCGACTTCTAAATCATCGGGCAAGAAGGTGGCTACAACCCCTGAACCGACATAATAAACGGTTCCAGTCATTTCAAACTCGTCGCCTTGACCGAGATATATAGACACTCCATCTGCTATTACTTGAGGTGGGGTCATGTCTTCAATTGTATCTGGAATCGCAATATATTGATTATCAAGACTCCATGATAAGGACCCAATATTATTCTGAGAAGCAACTGTAGTGAAATCATCAAGAATGGAAATACTTGGTTTACAACTATTTTGACCCTCTTCCCATGGGAAATTCCAAGAAATTTCAAAATTAATACTTAATAGAATAATTGTGGAAGACACCTGAGCGGTTTGAACAGATATTGGCGAAACTAAACTGTCAGTTGCAGTCCAAAGAGTGCCCCGCGATGGATTATAGGATAATTTTCCTAAATTCGTAGACCCGTCTCCACAAAGCATTATTGAAACATTATCCAATGTATTGAGACCGTTAGGTTCCTCAATTTGCATCGAAAATGTATGAGTGACTCCGGGGAGTAAGTAGCCTAATTGACGATCTAAACTATATCCAGATGCTAGCAAATTTGTTGGTTCATCGGTAGCAATAATCACTGAAGCCCATGAATTTGCTGCTCCAGCTCCACCACCAGTTCCGCCATCTTGATAGGTAAGCCCAGCCCAATCAGTTCCTTCAATCCACATATGGACAGGGGAGTTGAATGATTGACCAGACACATCAATTCCAGCGAAATTAACTTGTTGTTGGCCAGTCATCCCAGAGGTCAATGGTTGGATTTGAGATAGGTACTCATCAGCATCAGCGATGCCGTCGAAATCTATATCATCGACAGATTCCCTCCAATAGTGTAGGTTTACAATTTCACCGCGAGCATGCCCCTCATCTATTGTGACGAAAACTGACAGAGGAACCGTTGGATCCCAAACCTTGCCATGAGCAGGTTGTAATCCCGTGGGTGTATTTACTTCAATAGGTCCTACCTCAGGAGGGGCATTGTCAACTCGAATCTGAACATTAGCAAAATTCCCAGTAACATCTTCGGCACCGAGCGAGGAACCTGTCGGCCCTACAGTTATCATCTCCGGAACGATTACTAGAGTATCCAATCCGGTAGGTGGTGTAATCAAAACATGGTAAGTTCCATCATCTCCAGAAGTCAATTGATATAGGCCACCCGACAAATTCAATCCGACGTTATAATCACTCATAGCAGGTCGGGCATCAGTTGAGTCTTGGAATCGAACCGTCCCAGTAATATTCAACTCACTTCCATCCATCATTGTATACGGATAGAATGTTGAGTATTGATTAGACAGTAATCTTCCAAATTGATCGTGAACTTCGAATGAATCGATTTGTAAATCGTTCTCAACGGCTTTCTTACCATTCTGGCCACTCAAAGATACGGCAGGCCAGACGGTTTCATCATCTGTATCATATGCTTGTGATACCCAGCGAATTGAATCAACATCATCCCACATCCAACTAACGCCAAAATTCCAATGAACAACGACATCGACATTGCCATCATTGTGCATCAATTGTTCAACATAGCTAGCGGAAATATCCATTGGGGCAATAGAATCACCAGATAATTGACTAAACGAAACTGAATCAGAACCTGTCCCCCATAAACCATCAGCTCCATTGGTTACTTCGAACATCAAAATTTCACCATCAGAAGCAGTGCCTTTCAGAGAAATCATTTCGAGATTTGTGTTATCGGTTAGGTGATGATGTTTAGTAGTTATTTCAACCAACTCACCAGTAGGATAGAGTGTATTTGGAACTTGGAAATCTCTGTTAGTAATTATGTAATCAAAGTTAATATCACCATCAATTGAAAGTGAACCCATTTCAGCAGTTACATTCAATGGAATCGAAATAGTGGTTGGAGGGGGGTCATCTTGAGCCAATGAGGAGTGGTATGCTGCAATATCGTTACCTAAACCAGAAACATTTTCAAATATCAAGTATCCAATTCCGAAGCGAGTTAGAGTGACGCTCTGAGCAGAATTTGAATCGATAGAAATGAATCGGTATGTGATGTACCGAGATTATTTATTCCCGCCACCTGGCTATAATCCAAGAAATTGTAGAAAATCTCATCGCCGGATGAACTTGTTTGGCTACTCGAACCAACGGAGACCGAAACCGGAGCTTCAAATCCATTCGCATCAGGTGCAATTGCGATAATTCCACCATATACTGCGGCAAGAGAAGGTAATCGAATATAGACTGAGCTAGGTGAGGTACCGTCTAGATCAATAGCAGCTGATGTCGATTGATAACCGCCATCGTTAACTAAGGATTGCCATCCATAATGTCCGTAATTTGAACCTAATGGAAATGCCCATTCTTCTGTTCCATCATTTAACACATCGATTGCTGCATCCCTCGCTGGTTCGGCGAAATTTGCAGTGATAATTAGCCGGTCAATCCAACCATTAGTAGGTAATGACACCGAGAGGCCGAAACCAGTTTCGAGAGTAGTAAAAGCCATTGCCCCCTGAGATGTTTGACCGAGAGTCGCACCGGTTTCCCCGATTGCGGTAATCATCAAACCAGAGGAAAAATTCCCAGATATTGAAAGGCTCTTTATCGGTCTAGATGACTGTATATAATCAGATGTAATTGTTCCAGCAATTGATGTTGCATTGATCAAATCATCAACAATTTCGACACCTGCACTAAATTGCCAACCATTGTAATCCGCCATTTTTGCAGTTAAGAATCTCTTACCACCTACCTGAATTTTATGAATTCGGGGCGTAGACTCCTCATCGGAAGTATCCATTAAAACCTTGATCTTTAGAATTGGATGAGATGCGGTATCGACTCCAGCTAACGACATTGGGAACGTTGTATTCGTGTATCCTGGAATTACATCACCGGTGACTGCATCAATTAGGGTTCCACGAATCGATGTATTCTCTGGTGAAGATGCATCGATATCAATCCACCCCATATTGAAATCATCAATGCTTGATGCTACAAACGGTGGGCTCAACCAATGTCCACCTTGACCATAATTAGCAACTGTTACACCGAAATTATCGATGTATCCACCTTGGTATGTTACCGAAGAATCGGTGGAAATTCGGAATCTGAATTTTACATCAGAGCCAGCATAAGAATCAAGTGGTGCCATACGGTTTTCAAAGTCACTTTGACCACAATCACCAGACATCCATGCATCATTACCATACATAGCATTACCAGAATAACCAACCGAACCATCATACCAACCAGGCAGTCCAGGGTCGAAATATTGCCATGAACCGCTATTGACCTTGATGTACATCCCTATAGCGTCCCAATAATTTTCAGTACAAACCCATTTGTCAAATGTAAGGAATGCAGAACCATCCGCTGGAATCGAATAGGTAGGAGAAATGACGTAAGCATTTGCGTTATTACCATAATTTCCATTCAAATTTGTACCATAGACATATGGGAATGATGGTTCATTTGATGGACCGGCAGTCACACCTAATTGACCATAATTCCATGTTCCACCTGAACGAGTCCATCCATCAGCATTAGTTTGAGAAGGATCGGAAGCAGTAACATCTTCAAATCCAAGTTTCTCATCCATAACTCCGGCTGTAAATATGTAATATTGCCAATCATCTACTCCAATGCCAGCAGAACCGGATGGATGTGTCGCTCCATAATGGTACATTGTTGATGGATCGTCAATGTCATCTTGGAATAGAATTACATCGTTATAATCAACAACCCGCAAATCTGCGACAGTCAATCCTTCAAGTGCATCGCCCGGATAAGTCCCACCATAATGGGTATACTGATCGGTATCGACGATTATTCGCAGATAAACCGTAGCTTGATTTCTAAAGGAGGAAGGGATATCAAACTCGACTGTTCTAATAGCATTGCTTTGAGAACCGTAAGTCGAACCACTCTTGGTTGTATAACCATAGCCTGGAATCGCACCCGCACGATCTTCACAATTTTGTGATGTCGAGGATCCTGTAGACGAGATGTCAGTCCAAGTATTATTATTTAGAGAGAGCTCTATACAAGCATTGTCACTATAGTAACCCTGTAAATCCCATTCCATATCGATTTCGATGGAAGATGTTGAATTCGTACCACTCAAATCAATCATTCGTTGTAATGCACCGTATGAATTTCCTTGATAAGGGCAAGACGCGCTTGTTGTGGTATAGCAGCCATGATGCCAAACTCCGAAATCGATACCATCGTTATTGAAATCGAAATTATCAATGAACCAACCCGGCCGCTCCACAGCAGCAGTTGGTGAAGTCCATATATGGAATCTGAATTGAATTCTGGATGCATTATCAACATCTGGAATTCCAGCCATACTGACATTAGAAGAAACCCATCCACTATGGTTCATTGCCGCGAAGACCGGAACCGCTCCAGATGGAGCACCGTTAGGACTTGGAGCAGATGTGGACATTGTACTAGGGTATCCTCCATTAGGAGCAATATAGGACCAATTCATCCAACTACCAGTTTTGATTCGATATTCAATCCAAGCACCGTCACCTCCACCTGAAGCAGGACTGTCTAGGTGGTACCAATGGTCGAAAGTCATGTACAATCCATTGTAATTTTCAGAATCTGGCAATTCGATTTCAGGCATCAAGAAATATCCTGATGTCCCTCGAGGAAGAGCAGAACCAGGGATTGTTCCTACAGCAACAATTCCTTCGTTTGATGCACTCGGAACAACGCCATAACTCATTGTTTGTTCATCACCATAACTGGTGCCATTCAAATTAGAGAATGTTGTTGCTTGCCATAATTTATCACCATGGCAAAGGTATGTTGTATTCGAAATCTCAGTAGCATCGAGATAATTATTTTCATTAATATCCAAACCAGACTCGATTTGATAACCACCAAACTCACAATTTGGGCCTGATTGTTCATTGGTTGAAACCACTTCAAAATCAAAGGTACCACCTAAGACTGCGTCAAGGGTTGCTCCACTGCCATTCCCAGAGATAACAATAGTTGGTATGCTGGTATAACCTGAACCGATATTGTTCACGCTGGTCGAATGAATAGGTCCCGACAACTCCAAGGCTGCTGATAATGAGGCTCCTGAGCCGCCGCCACTCGTGCTTGCCAAGACATAAATCGTATCTTGAGTAGTATAGCCTGAGCCCGACGAATTTACAGTTATCGCAGTGATCGCTCCAGAACTGCTGACACTTGAAATCGAAGCTGTCGCTCCTGAGCCTTGGCAATTACCAGAGCAGATGATGGCAACTCCATCAGTAGTATCATATCCAGAACCACCGTTGGAAATAGTGACGCTTTCAACACCAGAACTAATCAAGTATGTGCCACTAAAGCCAGAACCTCCACCGCCGGTAGCAGTGAGATTATCTGAAGAATAACCAGTTCCAGCCACCGTGACGTTGACTGAAGTAACGGAATCTGCTAATGCAGTTCCAGAACAATAAACAATTGTTTCCTGAATTTCGTTAGTATCAAGACCGTTATTGAAATTATTATCCATTCCATGTTCAAGATAAGAAGCAGAGTTGTTATTACAGGCAGCATAGGATGTGCTTTCGGATATTGTGTACACCTTTTCCCATCCAGGATTGTATTTGTAGTCACCACCCAGACTTACCTCAATTAACCCATCATCAAAATTACTAATGTTGGATCGAGTGCCATCATCAAGGAGAATAATCTGCTCAAGATCTGAATTATATTCAGTTCCAGAAAACCAACCATCATCTAGATCTGCCCCCTCCCAACTGATACCATTATTAGGAGAAGTAGCAACTGTTGTATCGGTTACGTGGAGCCATCCATCGAGAACGGTTGCGTTCCCTGGGACTCTAAAACCAGTCAATGTGACTCCCTCATCCGGTGGATTTACTGCAACTGGGCCGACCCAGTTTGCAGTTCCTGCGGCGGTCAATGGTGCGATAATCATCAGTAAGGCTAGAGCAATAGCGGACCTTCTGCGGCTGGCAGGCATATCTGCCACGTTAGTTTGTTCTATTATGAACCAATTGGTGAATGTATTACAAACATGAGTAAATTAGGTATTTCATCCAGAGTATCTCTTTAGAAATTACCTCTAATTTCTTCGACATTCTCAAAAAGAAATATATATTCTGAAAAAGATTGAATTTAGAGAGGAGTTTTGCAAATAAAAATGGAGCCACTGGGGAGATTTGAACTCCCGACCTTCCCATTACCAATGGGATGCTATACCCCTAAGCCACAGTGGCGACAGGCGCGCCACAGATGAGTCCGATTTAACCAATTTGGATGAAAATTATCCTAATATTTTCTTTTTTGATGCTAAGACAAATTGTTGTACTATTGTATTTTCACTTCCATTTCGATTAATAATGGGAAATAAACTTCAAACAAAATTCATCACTAGCTATTTCCGAAAGATTAGATACAACAGACTCAAAATAGAATCATGGCTCGGCCGGGATGAAGCCGAGATCGCATAGCCTGGTATTGCGCATGACTGGAAATCATGTGGGATTTTCCCTCGGGAGTTCAAATCTCCCTCTCGGCGCCACATTTAGCAACTCTAAATCAAACTCACGATACTTCGACAACTACAAAGACGCCATATTTCATTCCTTTAGATAGTGTTGCTTAATTCCCCCTTGAGAGTCCGAGAGGTGTGGAAGAGGAAACCGTCGGCACTGTAATCGATGAACATGCAGTTCCTGCATCGATTAGATTAAGCGATATTTCCTCAAAATTCAAATTCTCAGAAAAGGATTCTAGACTAAAAATTCTCGACGATTTAGCAGAAGAAGCAATCTTTCATTCAAAGATGATTATTGAAAGGTGGGGGGTCAGTGAAGCGGCGACTTTCATGTTGGCATCCGTTGCAATAACTCTCGGTGCTTGGGATTTTGGAATCGGTGAATTTGCCAACGGTGGTGACTATAACCGAGTGTTCACAGAAGGAATGTTATTTCTCAAAGATATGTCTTTAATTTTTGCATTATTATCGATAATCGCATGGATTGGTGTGATTCTTCGATTATGGTGGAGATTCCCAATAATGCGAGAAAATTTGGTATATTTATTAGTTGGAATGTTCGCTGCACAATTGGGATATATTTCTGCTCACGCAAACACACCCAATTTCCCCACTAATACCGAATTTAATGATTGGGCATCGGTTGGCATGGCAAATTTAGTTCTAATTTTCTTGAGTTTCGTCGTAGTTCATCGAGCTGTAATTGAAACCCGCGACATCCATGTGGAAGAGAGACACTCACATCCTGATCCACGGGTAGTAGAGAGAGCTCGTCGAGATCATTCATTGGCACTTTGGAGCCTTGGTTTCACTTTTTGGTTTCTCTTAGTCAACCTATTCTCTTGGGCAGGAGCCCACGCGATGGCATCTAGGCCCCCAATAGTGGAAAATAACTTTGTAGTTACTTGTATCTATGTTTTATCAAACATTCTCGCGATTGGACTCTTCATTCACATTCTTTGGTATCCTCAATTTATGCTCGGCGGAGCCGGCGATCGAATTCAATCTGTCCGCGCTCGAGAAGTATCGGAAGATTATACTCGTGCCACACCTAAAAAACGTCAAGGAATTTGCCCCATATGCTCGAGTGACACTCCTGTAATACAACATCCATCTGGTTTGATTGAAGTTCCTTGCTCCCAATTAGATTGCAATGGACGTGGCAAGCCCGGAAGTCCCTGTGTTGATTGCGACATGACATTCCCAACCAGAATCGCATGTTCAAGTTGCAGTTCAAATACAACGATTACCAGTCATTTTACCCGACAAGAAGCTTGGTAGTGGCTTTCGATTCAAAATTTGAGTAAATTATTCGTCGATTAGGTGCCCATTCATCGAGAGCATTCAAGACAGGGACTCAATCGAGAAGAGAATGAGTATCATGTTCGAGTCTGATGATGAAATTGCTGATATCGCTTCAGCCTTTCAGGATGAACACGAATTTGGCATTCCAGTAGATGATAAACAAGATAATCCGATTGACTCTAACAGTGCTTTTGCAATCGTAGTCGGAATAAGTTTGACTATTTTGACAATTTTTACAATATCAGTCATCATATTATGGGCTTGGGCAGTAGTAGACGACATAACATTGGGCGGACCACCCCAAGCCCTCTTGACATGGGAAGATGAATTCAAAGAGATAACTGGAATTGAAAATGTTGCCGATTTAGATGGAACTGGGGTTCGTTTGTGCATTGTAGATTCAGGTATTGATTTAGCTCACCCCGATTTAATTAATTTGCAATTATCGGGGTGGTATGATGCAATTAATGACCGTGCCGAACCATATGATGATGAAGGGCACGGCACGGCGATGGCTGGAATCATCGTAGCAGATGGTGGGCTTTCGGGAGTCGCGTCGGGAGTCGAATTATTGATTGCGAAAGCCATAGATAGTACAGGTACAGGATCGGATGATGGAATAGCAGGATCAGTAGATTGGTGCGTTGCCCAAGAAGCAGACATCATTTCTCTTAGTTTAGGAGGTGAGCAAGGATTTGGAAGCGGGATATTCACGACAGATACTCTAGAAGAATCGGTTGAAAATGCAATTGAAGAGGGCGTATTTGTCATCGCTGCAGCAGGGAATGATGGCGAAGATGATGATGGTGATGTTTCATCTCCAGGTTCGGTAGAGAACGTGATTTGCGTAGGAGGAATCACACGCACAGGTAATCTATGGTCAGGTAGTTCAGTGGGAGATAATAATGGAAGATTTTGGCCCAACCCTATTTTACCGAGGAACAACCCAGATAAAAAGCCCGAAATCGTTGCACCAGGCCACGAAGTTCCAATTCTTTTTCGAGAAGGTTCTGATTCATGGTGGGGATGGTCAAGTGGAACATCTGCATCGACTGCATGGGTCTCAGGAACCTTAGCCCTCTTGCTTGAAGAACATCCAGAATTGCAGAGAGAAGGAGATTTAGGGGGGGAATCTGCGATCGAAGATGTAAAGCAATTAATCAGTGAAACCTCGCAGACGAAAGAGGGACAGAATTCCCATGATGACCATTATGGATATGGAATTCTTCGAGTAGATTTATTGATCGATTCACTAGCTGATAATTCCACCACTACATCCTTCACAGATGGAATTGAATCAAGTCGAGGTCCCTCGACAATTATTCACTATTATTCCGTCGAATCGGAGCGACGAATGACTGCAAGGGTAGCTCCAGAGAGTTCTACAAAACCAATTGTGTGAGATTCATTGACAAATTTGATGAAATTAATCCAATGATTGAACGAAGCTACTTTTTCTTGAGCATCGCTCAAGTTTTCACCCACCTCTGGTTCAGGTACCTCACCGGTTGGAACCTCTGGTTCAGAAACTAAAATGAATCCACCGGGGGCTAATATTTCAAAGGCGGATTCTGCAGCCGAAACCTTCTGATTTTCAGGTAAATCTAAGATAATCAAATCGATTGGCTGAGGTAAAGGAGAAGGTCTAGCGGAACTCGGCAACACAGTTGTTGCAGCTGACCAGGACAATGTTTCTGCTGTAATTTCTTTCCATTGATGGGCTAAGACCTGAGTCCAATTTTCAGCACCATGTCGTCGAATTAATCTATCGATAATTATGCCGAATTTCCCTGCTGGTTCAATAATTCTAAAAGAATCAGGACGGGGTAAATCTGTTTTGTTGTCCTCTGAAGGATCACCTAGCCAAAGATCGAGTAACCAAGCTGCTAAATGCCCTATTCCTCCTCCTACTAAAACTGCATTTCTTGCTGGAATTCTACCGGAAATATCTCTGATTCTTGCCCTCAATGATTTCGGCATGACTCGAAGGTTCATATGAAGCATTTGTTGACCTATATTTGCTGCGATAACAGGTTCATCAACCGCTCTCGCGAGATCTTCACCCAGTAATTGCTCAAACATCTCCCTCTCGGACATTTGAGGTAAACCAAAGCCGCCGCCTTTCTCCATAGTCGTGCCTTTGACCATGATGATTTCAACCATTCTCTAAGTGGATGGCTTCAATAAAGATTGGCCAGCCGCCGGGGCATGGACGAGTTCGAGGAAGAAGAGGTCATCATCGATGTCACCTCGTGCTCAAAATGTTCTGATATAACTGAGCACGAAGTCCTTAAGCGCTCAAAAAAGGGTTCGGGAGAAGACCTATTAGTCCGCTGTATAGAATGTGGGGACGTACACAATTTAGAGCTCCGACCTCCAAAAATGGTTCAAATTAAAACGACTTTATCCGATCGTAGAGATAGCCGGCTCGAAATGATTGAATCTGATGATGATGAAAAATTAACTGTAAAAGACATTTTTGAAGTAGGTACTGAATCTTACAGAATAACGAGAATTGAAGATTCAACCTCTCGCCAACGCCGAAGATTAAGAGCCAAATATATCGGAGCGATGTGGGCTGTACGAGTCGATCGAGCAGTCGTCCCAATAACCATGACCGAGGGAGAAAAGAGTTGGGCAACATCCATCGAATGTAATCCGGACAAGGTATTCTCATGTGGAACAATCATGCAAATGGATGGCCGAAGATGGAGAATAAGGGCACTGCACACTGGAAAGGGTCGAACTCTGACTGGGAAAAGAGTCGCTGGCGAAATCCGAAGAATTTACCTCCATCCTCCGGAAGAGAAAGAAGACCGCTTTTCTCGACACCGGTATTGAATCTCTCAACGTCGATTTGTCCATGGTAATAGCAGTGCTTTGACAATGTGCCAAGCGACATCAGGATTTTCTCTCAATCGGCGATTACTATACTCATACCACCTTGTGCCATATGGGATATAAACACGAGTTCGATGGCCTCCAGCGGAAAGTTTTCTTCTGATATTACCTCTAACTCCGAGTAAAAATTGAAATTCATAACCCTCTCCTTTTCCTTCTCTTGATTCACCCGCATTAGTTCTAGGATCTGGCTTACCAGGTTTGAAGCCATTTTTTTTAAGACTCTCTAAAGCATGATTAATTATCGGTAAATCATGACTAGCGATAGCCGTGTAAGCGCCTAGTTCAAGCATTAAATCGATGCATGAATTTGTTGCATCGACTATTTCTTTGTAACCGGTTTCAGCAATATCTGATGATTCGAGATATATTCCTTTACAAATTCGTATATCGGTCAGTCCGGCGAGGTGATCGACAATTTGTGTGATGTCGTCAGTTGTCCGGAACAATCTGCTCTGCAAGACTGTTCCTATGTTGTAATACCCTCTAGATTGCATCTTGTAAACTATATCGATGGTCGGTTGAGTAACCCGATGATTCTCCATATCTAATCTGACGAAAATATTGTTTATTGACGCTTTATGAACTATTTCTTCAATATTTTCCAACGCAATCTCTTCATTGATGAGCAAACCGAATGCTGTAGGTTTAAGTGAGAGATTGGCATCGATTTTTGAAACAGTTATCTCATCGATTAATCGAGAATATTCATCGACAAAATATCTAGCTTCACTGATATTTTGAATCTCTTCACCTAGTACATCGATTGTGAAGCATGCACCTTCTACCGTCATTTTTTGCATCAATGCTATGGCAGATTCCAAATCGCTACCAGCAACATATCGACGAGCTACACGATTGATGACAAATTTTGGAGTAAGGGGCATCAGGCCAACGATGATACGCCCGAAAAGACCCATAGAATCACCCGGACACTGAAGAGCCTTGACTATTATCGTCGTGAAAGTTCCTTTCCTCGTCGAACTGGAACGCCTAATTCAGCTAATTTTTCAATTATTGCTAATCTTTGCCAACCCTTGAATGATTTACGATCGAGGTGAGCGAAAATATCTCCATTTGGGAAGGAACTGCGAGTTGCATCAACTGTAATTTCCAATGCATGTTGCCATATACCACCTGGCAATTCACCTTCTACTGGGTCATCGAATAAAAGGGAATAATTTGCCAAAAGATGGCTGAACCAAAAATTATTTTCATGAATGACTGAACGGTGCCTAGGCGCATAATGGCCACCACCAATTCCAATCATAACCTCTCCATTTCCATCCCAATATTGTGGAGGGCTTCCATCTAAGCCTAAAACGCTAGAAATGGTTTCAGCCCAAACATCGGCTACATCCGCTCGTAACCATTCTTTTTCTGTCGAACCTACTTCAACATAGAGTGTCGGCTTTGACAATAATGGACCATGATGAGTGGTTTCTAAAGTCAAATCAAAATCAGAATCCAATCCGCGAGATGTTGCTAACTCTACCATTTTTCGAAATAACGGTGCGAAGAGTGGATTTGATGGGACGATTTTTCCCTTGATTCCTCCAGAACGGCCTGCTTCTCCATGAGGAGTTTCACCAGGCAATCCAATAGAATGCAACGTTATTGCAGGAATATTGCTTGAAGACACATGCCTTGAAAGGATTAGAACATCATCCACATCAACACCAATTTCATCTTGATGTTGGATATCAATATCGTCTGCTTGCACATGTATTTCATCTATCAATAGGATGTGAACATCACGCAGATGATGAGTTCGATATCGACCGTGTTTTGATAAAATTTCATCATTCCAACCACCGAGTCGCAACATTCCTTCATACAAGGTCAGCGAAGCATCATCATCTGTTGATGCGATGATGAGGCTGACCATGTCTGGCCGAGGTTGAATTAGCCTTCAATCCTCTCGGCCACACCTTCAAACGGAATGCGATACGAGAGTGCTTCATGTCGCATCAGAATCTTGGCTTCGCTCCGATTAGAGTAGATTCTGCAAAAGATTTTCACATCATCATCGGAACCGAAGGTGAATTAGCAAAATTAAATTTTGATTTGATTGGAATTGGACAAACAGTGAAGCCTTTTCCTTCACCAGTCACCTCTTCAACAATCATTGGTGAAAATTGGGTTGGAACTTGGGTAGAAAGAGAATTTAAACTAGCTAGAATGGCTGCAATTCCTCTAAATACAGAATGGCAAGAAGGGGAGGGGCGCTCAAGTTTGAGAACTTTGGAAGGAAGAAAATCACTCCACCCAGTTGGCAATCAATGGTCACACATAGTCGATGCAGAGCCGCTGGCTCTGACAAATATAGATGACAAGCTTTTTTTCGCATCGATGAATAAGGGTCTGTATTGCATCAATGGAGATGCTTCTGAAATTTGGAGAAGTGAATACCCGAATTGGTCAACCATCAATAATATGAGGATAGTGGATTCGATTGTCAGCTTTTCAAAATCTGACGAGGGAATTAGCGTTTGGTCTTCGGCGGGTGGCGTGCAAATACATGATCAAAAAGGAGAAGTTTTGTCAAAATTAACGATGAGATTTCCAGAAAAGATTTCGAATGTTAATTTTGATGAAAAATTAGGTTGGTTCATCAGCCTTGATGGATCTAAATTTGCTACTTTTGAAAAAATTGGAGATGAACCAAATATCCATTCAATACCCGGGCCAATCTACGACGTAGTTGTTAGAGGAAATAAGTGGATTTGGACCGGCTGGCGACACGATGGGGAAAAATTGAACGGAAATGTTAGAACTGTATATCGAGACCAAATCGGCATCGCTATAATCCGAGACTCGGTGTTGACGAATGATGGTGAATTCGACAAAATTAGAGTCTGAAATTATTCGGCAGCTTGTGTAGTATGACCACATTTCCCACAGACCTTACGGTCGTTGTGGACACCTAGGAAAACTCCAGGTCCGCATGCGGGACAAAAATCGCCCTTACGAACAAGTGACTCCCCATCGATAGTGTACTTTGACCATTTTGCGTTAGAGTTTGGACCTTCACCCATCATTCATCGCCCCCTTTGGATTCATCATTTGATGAGTGGACACCTTTGTGTCGATTGTGAATATACTTCTGTTCAAATGATGCTGATTCTGCCGAGCCATAAATCAATGCGATACCAGTTGTCAATGGACGACCATATCTAGTGCTAATTTCTTTCATGAAGACGAAATCTCGGTTTGCCCCTGGTTCAGCTTTTGCTGCTGCTGCGACCATTTCGGCAAGTGTTGGGGTTGGTTCGTTTCTGTGATTCCATTCGAATCTTAATTCGACACGGTCTAGAAGTGGGTTTTCTGTTCTATTAATAATCTGCATTTTTTATTCCTCCTTAACGGATATTCACCTTGAGAGCATACGTTCCAGGGCTGGTTACATTCAACCTTCTTGCAACCTCAGATCGAGTTGGGTCAAGAATAATCACATAACCCTGCCAATCGGTTGTGACCGGCGCACTTGGACAATTAGTACATTGAACGACATCGTTCTTATTTGCTGGATCGGGGAGAACTCGGTTGCATTCTCCGCAGGCGAATGGTTGCTTTGCCATCTCAATCCTGCTCCTGTAACCATTCGTACGAACCAAGACCATCCATCTTGCAATTTAGACCAATTTTACTTGCCCGAGGATCGTTTTGGTTGATTGCCTTAGAAACAACACGAGAGCGAATAAATGTTCCTTCTTCGATGTATTTACCGGTTTTTGAACCTTCGATTCTCTTAATCCCTAGATTAACATTAATTGGCTCTTCGAGAATTTGTGATTTGTGGAGTAATGCTTCCATTGGTCCGATTCTGACGAATGCACCATATTCTGAAATTTCAGAAGCATAACCATCGATAACTTCGTTATTTTCCATTGTGAAAAGTAAAGCCTTGAAAGTCACGCGTTGGAAAATTGCTCCATCTCCATGAATGATTTTTCCTCGTCCGAGAGGTGCGTGATCATAAGTCAATACAGTGTAGTTTTCATTGGAATCAAAGCGACCCTCAAAAGCGTCGTTTGCTAATTCGTCGATGTGTTCTGATAGATTGCGTCCGGCTCGGATATATTCCGCAGGGATACGGATTGTATCTTCGCGAGTTACTATACTATACATTATTTTCTTCCTCCTTTGACGGACCGCTCCGAAGCCAGTCGGAGGAAGGCGGTGACCCCCCGTCCCTCATCGGCAAAGCCTCCAGAGGAGAAGTCCGTTCGGGTCGGGCGACCTGCCCCCCCTGTATATACCACTATCATCATCAGACCAAAGGTCTGAGGGAGAGTTTGAGGCGAATGTTCAAGAAGATTCGAAATCCCATCCTATACTCTGATGGTAGTGCCAACTTGCTCGAGGAACTTCTCGCGGATGAGAAATGCGTATATCGCATGTGCTTTGATGCTGCTAATTTCCATCTCACCGATGGTTTCAATTCTCGAAAATGCAGGGTCGGAATTACTAGATGATTCTACTTTTTTTGAAACATCCCATACAATCGAACCTTGGCTCGATGGTGCCCAACCTTGGCCGCAATCGAGCCGAACTCCCGGACGGGAAGCGCTCCCACCAATCCATAGTCCGACCGGAGGAGCTGGTATTGGTACTCCTGCCAATGCCAGTGAATTAATGTCGATTATCGACCCAGCTCTAAATTGGCAATACGGATCTTACATTTACTCGACGGATTCTTTTGCAACACCAATTGCAGACTTTTCATCATCGCTCGAGACAGATGTGGATTCAAGCGAACGATGCGGTGGAAATTCACTGTACACAATTTTGATTCAAACTGAAAGTGTCGGAGGTAGCGACCACAGTATATTGAGAATCATCGAAGGTGAGGATGCGGATTTAGCTTGGGAAGTTGATTTAGGTGCTACCGAGGAAGTGAAGGCAGCTCCAGTAATCGTCGATATCGATGATGATGGCAAGCAAGAAATCATTGTCGCTTATGACTCAGGAGGGGCCTTTCATGTCGAAGCTTATTCACCGAGTCTTGAATGCACCGTGACAGGTTGGAATCCCGGTGGAAGTCATGCGACCGAATTACTTTGGACCTACACAGATGAATCATTGATGATTAGCAGTACAGAAGGACCCTATGTGAGTAGTTGGGCGGGAGGCCACAAACCGACTACACAACCTCTGCTCGCAGATTTAGATCTTGATGGAACTGCCGAATTAGTCATCTCTGCTATCGATGAAAATTCAGGAGACCCGGTCGTCCTCGCACTCGATTTGACAGCGAGTGCCGCGACTTTAATTTGGTCAAAAACACTCGACCACGGCACTCATCCATCGGATCCAACCTTCGTTCAGACCGATGAAAATACTGCATATGTATTACTAACGTCAATCCAAACTACCTCAAGCTCGATGTGGATATGGAAACTCGATTCAGATGATGGAGACGCAAATTGGGATGGTAAATCGCTTGGGAATTTGAATGGGTTTGATTCTAGCGCCCCCCACATTAGATTGCCGGGTCCAGTTCTCGCGAACCTCGATTCAGATTCTGACATGGAGATGGTTGTCACCATCCCTACTGATTTTGATGATAACAATGCGGCAAATGGTGCTGAGTTTTATGGATTAGAAATATCAGACGGGACTCAGATTTGGGATTTCGAGGCTTCCAATGGCTTCGCAGATGCACCCCCAATCGTAATCGACACGGATGGAGATGGTGATCACGATAGGGTTTGTTGGATTACTTGGGGAGAGAATAACCTCGCCAATAGGGATGGATATGCAGGTTGCCACGAAGATACCGATACGACTAATCCTCAGGAAGCCTTCAGTGTAGAAATTCTAGACCCCACTGGTGCTCCAAATGATGGAATCGCAGTAGCAGCGCCTATTTGGATGGATATCGATGGCACCGGCGAACCAGAATTATTAGTTCCGTATGGAAGAGAACTTCGAGTATATGATGGTGAATTAGGCACGATGGCTGCGGTTAATCCTGAATGGAATGCGGCCTTCGACATCGGCCATCGGACATGGTCTTCACCAGCCTTGGCAGATATCGATGGTGATGCAACTCTCGACTTGGTTCTCGGCGACACGGTAGTCTCATTGGCACGGGCAGATGTGAGACCATTACAAGACGGGCGTGGAATTGAATTCAATCCAACAGCGCCAGATCCAGGTGAAACTGTTACAGTCACGGCATTTTTTGAGAATGCTGGCACGGCAGATACCGACCGTGACACCGACGCTATCCTCTACGCAAATGGCATCGAAATTGCAACGGAACGAATCGGTACGATGCAACCTGTCGATCCTAGTGGGAGCGGATCATTCTCATCCTTTAGCGTCGAATGGATTGGAGATTTGGGCGAACACACATTCGAATTGGTTCTCGATCCGTGGTCAAATCTCAGCCAAACACGGGTCGACAATGACGCTCAAATTACGATTTTGTCAATAGTCCCTCCGTATAATGTCACATTCGAAATGGCGACTGAGCCGTTACGAGTGACTCCAGGTCAGAGTTCTGTAGCAATGCCGAATATTCGCTCTACAGGCAGATTAGCAGGCACTTGGTCATTGACCGTCGATGATTCTAACCTACCGGCTGGTTGGTCTTGGTCTGATGAAACTACTGGTGGGTTATCTGGAATCGAAATCTCTGCTAATGAAATTTGGACTCCGAACCTTAGAATCTACGCCCCCTCAAATGCTTTAGGTTCAGACGCAGGATACCTTTCTCTAACCATCACACTTGATGAAGACACAAATATCAGCGTAACAGCTGCCTTACCTATCGAAGCAAATCGAACCCGGGGCCTCTCAGTAAGGGGGCCTGATGGTACATCTAACTCGCTTGGATTCGGCTTGCTGGGAGAAGATGCAAAAGCGTGGATTCTAGTCCATAATCTTGGCAATGCTGCTGAAAATCAAATCACAATGTCTTGGGATAATACTGCTTGGGGATCAGATTTACGACTCCATGACCTATCTGGAAATGAAATTACTGCCCTTACTCTCGAACCAGATGAAGTCATATTGATGACTGCTCGAATCGGTGTCCCGAACAATGCAAACCTTGGCGATTATGTCTCGACACCAATCGAATTATGTGTAGGCACAGAGGAAGGTGACTGCCAGTCGATATCTCTCCAATTCGAAGCGGCAGGAGTCGTCATGGACGTTCATCAAAGGAGTGACCCTGATTCCATCTTGATCTGGAATCTAGCAGCAGACATGCCCGGCACCGGCCAAAATTCAACCACACAATTAGAGTGGTCTCTCGCAGATGCCGGCATGGTCATTTCTGGCTGGAGCTGGAGTGCAACTGGCGATTTAGCAATCTCTGGCGATTCGATTAGGTTAACTCGATCAGGAAGCACCCGCGTCTACGGATCTCTGACATTAGAATTGCCACCTGCTGCTTCGCCATCTTTCCACTCATTTTTTGATGCGAGTGAGCAATCTTCAGAACATAGCATCGATTTCTCTCTCGAAGTATTGCAGATATACAGAGCTTCATTGAGCGTTACTTCACCGGTAGACCAACCACACGAAGTAGAGGTAAATGAGGATGTTTTGGTCATGTTAAGATTAGAAAATCAAGGTAACGGAGAAGATAATTATCAACTCAGCCACCAGATTATTCTCGATTCAAACCTAACAGAAGACCCTGGTATCACCGTTTCTTTCTCAAGTGAAATTGTGACCCTTGGTGCCGGTAGCCTACGAACTGTTCCTGTGATCGTTGTACTCCCTACCGCCACGCCCGCTGCAACTCCAATTCAGATTCGGTTAGAGATGACATCGATAGGAAATTCGAGTATCGATTCATCTGAAATTGTCGTACTCGAGGCTCGACAAGACCATCGTTGGGGAATATTTGCTGAGTACGATGGTAGCAGCATTTCTGGAGCGACCATTTTAGTTAATCCTGGCATTGCCACGAATATTGAAATTAATGCGCAAAACATCGGAAATATGGAAGATGACTTAGAGATTCAAAGTTCAATTAACATTGTCTATAGTGGAACCGATTCCTCGACTGGATGGTCGGCGGAATCAACTAATGCCAGTTCGGTGGCAGTAAATGCGAGCACCTCGCTCACAATTTCAGTCACATCACCGAATGAAGCATGGAATGGGTCGAAAATGGAAGTTGATCTGACAATAATTGCACGTGAGGAAATTATTGAGATTATTTCGTTTAAAATCGAAATTGGCCACGTTCAATCTTGGGCAGCCCATTCGAATTACGCCAACCTAGAGATTGATCCAGAAGGTTCAACGATACAGATGACAATTGTACAAGAAGGTAACGCACCTAGCAGAGCTTACCCCACAGTCTATGTTAACGGCTCGAATGGTTGGATCGTCGAATCTCCTGATGAATTACCAATACTCGATCCGGGGGAGTCCGCTCCAATGTATCTCAACATCACTCCACCATCGAATGCTCAATATGGTAGAACAGTAGAATTGCACCTTAGATTACGAGAAGGTGGAAGTCTTTCTGAGACAATTGTACCACTCCGTGTTGCAGTAATCCACGATTTCACACTAGGGGGACAAGGTCCTTGGATAGTATCTGAGGACGGTGGCTATCCACATGCATTCTTGACCAATAATGGAAACGCGCCTACGACGATTACTCTCAACATCAGGAGTCTGCCGAGTGGATGGATTGTTTCAGGGGAAACGAATGTAGTACTCGGCGTCGGACAAATGCTTGGACTGCCAATAGAAATCATTCCGTCAGCAAATTGGCAAGGAGAAGAATACACGATAAGAATCGAAGCAGAGGATAATGCAGGGAATATTCATGAAATCCTTCTCGATACATTTCAGCAGAGCCATTCTTGGGGCACTTCACCGATTATTTCCGCAATTAAAGGTGATATGGTTTCTTTGAAAATTCATGGTACCGACTCAACTTCAATGGTGATAGATGATTCACAAGGACAATTGTCAATGGATGATCAAGGATGGCGATGGTTGGCGACACAATCTAATGAAGAGGGAGAGATAGCAGTAGATGATGAAGGATTAATTTACATTTCGATGATTTCAAATCCTTCCCAACGAAGTGCGATATGCAGTATTTCTGGTACTTTCAACTCAACAATAGCCTTTTGTGAAATTCTCAATGGAACAGAGCGATTCGAATACACGATTTTGATGATTGATGATGAAGGCCGAATGTTAGATTCAGTCGTTGGGATTGCTGAAGCAAACCAATCGTCAGGACAAATTAACCTCACATCGACAGGATGGTCTCCAAATCCAGGCATCCGAACTCTAAGAGTGAGAGTGTTAGATTCTAGAGGGATTGAAACACACCTAACTGAAACAAATTTTGAAGTGCGACGAACCGATTGGAATGTAGGCCTCACAGGAATTGAAGCCCTAGGTAGCGGTGAAAATCAAAAGATCCGAGTTACAACTGTTCGAGATAATCAACATCTTCTAAGTAATGCAGATTGTTCTATACTAGTCGCTGTTGGAGACTATTCTGCTATTCACACAATCGATGCATCAAGTGTCTATCTTTTGCCAACAATCGATAGGCCAGATATTGCTGATGGGGAAGAGATTGTAATCAGTTTCAGTTGTAAATTCCCATGGGACATCGAATCGGATTCTTCCGATAATGAAGTTAGAATGATTTTGTCGAATGGGTATACTCAAACGGATTCCATCGCAGATTGGACGACTGGGATTGGTGCAGCACTATTGGTAATCGGCGTTTCTATCTCAATGGTTTGGATCACCAAAAATTATCGTGAAAAGATGATGATGATGCAAATGACTGAGGCTGCAATTAAGCAAAAATTCACTAAAAAGAATGAGCAGTCATCAACGCCATCGGAATTAACTGAAAAGATTAATGAAGGAAATTTGACCAATGATGGAATATCTCAATCAATCGATGATAAACAACCCGAGGAAGAGATAGTAAAAAATGATGGTGATGATTTGCTTGATGATTTCGAACGAAGATTGAATCAACTAGGTCGAAAAAAGTAACAGGAGAACTGCCCATGTCTCGATATATCAAACCCTCTGCATTCCACTCTTTCGACCCACTGAGAATTGATCCTATCAAATTAATCGAACCGATACAAGCCTCATTGGGAGGAGATCATCATCAATTGAAAGAATTGGTGAAAAATTCTTCAGACATATCCGCTTTGAAACAAGGAGTGCCCCCCCTATTTGACCCCGCTACGATATTATTTCTATCCTGCCTTGATTGGCCGGATAATGGCGGAACTCCTGAACCGATTGACAAAGGCTTGTCAAGAGATAGATTAGGGCGCTTTCCAATCGAAGGAGGAAATGCTATCGAATACATCCTTGCATCGACAAGAGATAAATCAGAAGAGAAAAATTTCCACGATTTATTGACAAAACTCAGCGAAGGATTAGATGAAAAAAACCTAGGTGAGGCAGGATTTACAAATACCACGAGTGGCATGATTCTTTGTGGCTGGTTGACTAAGGAGGAAGTTATTGAATTGAGACAATCGATTCAAGGACAGGATTGGAGTATCGATGTAGATGAATTAATCGATGGCGGAGTTCGAGATGCTGCTCGCCATCTAATCGTTATACTGAGAGGTGCTGAAAAGAGGAATTGTGGTTTATTAATGCGAGTTTAAGGTTAACAACACAAACGTTGATTATACAATTTATCATAATAGCCCTTACATTCTGAATAAACATCTTCTAACTCTTGACTCACCTCTCCATCTCTTGCTCGATATTTAGTAAAACCATTAGATTTCCACACTACATCGTACCAATGTGGTGCCCAAATTCCATCACACTCGCGTGGACCAGGTTTCCAAGATAGCATCGTTTTATCAAATGGAATATCGATGCTTTGACAAAGGCTGCTGAGCATTCCTTGCGGATTCTCAAGGATATCTCTCGAATCAATGATAGGAGGGTTCTGACCAGTCAAGGATTGAAGGGTTTCGAGCAACTCAACCTGTTGTGGAATTCCAGTGGATCGAGCATCGATATTATCTATTATTTTTGAAAGTGAGAGAAGAACCTCACGAGGATCACGAATCAAAATACAATGAGTGAGTGATTTCATCCAATCACCATGCATCTCTTGGAACAGATGGTGGGCCATATGCTTCTGATAGTAGATTTTTGCTTCTCCTGTAGGTCCAGCAGAAATACGGTTAGCAACGATTGGCCAATCGGTTTCTCCTGCTTGGATTACCAATTGAGAATCGGGGTGATCGACAGCAGTTTTTTGGAGATAATGTGCATAAAACGGCTCATCTATAGCGATTGTGTCATCGCGATTATCAAAGGAATACATCATAGCGGTGGAAATATTTCGCGGACCAGACCACATAGCAATGCGGATAGGGTTAGTCACTCGATTCACTCCTTATTAATTCGATATAGAAATTTTGCAAGCGCTCCACCATTTCACCGCGCCTACCTTGGCTCATCAACTTGCCATCGAACTCGATTACAGGGGTTAAGCCAGCAAAGGTTCCGGTCACGAATGCTTCATTGGCATTATGAACATCTTCGATAGTGAAATCTCGCTCATAATGAGGAATGCCTTTGCCGGCACAGATATCAAGGATTTTTTGACGAGTAATGCCATCGAGACAATACTCACCGGTCGAGGTCCAAACCTCGCCATTCGTGACAATGAAGAAATGGGTGGAATTGCAAGTTGCTACATTTCCATTCGGATCTAACATCAAACCTTCATCGCCGCCTTTGCGATTTGCATCGACACAGGCGGCGATGCAATTATGTTTTGATAGACTGTTGATTCGCGGATCTTGCACGTTTTGTGGTCCACGAATAACATCGACAGATACTAATCTAATTCCATTCAATGCCCGGTCGGAATTTGCTCTCTTATATTCGGGAATAATTACTAATGTTGGCTCACTGGAAATTACCCAAGGTGCCTGATATGGAGTCGGTTTCAGTCCGCGGCTTACAATTAATCTAATGTGAACATCATCTACCATTTCATTGGCTTCAATCACACGCTCTATTTCATCAACTAACTCATCCTTAGTCCGACCTATATCGAGAGAAATTACCCGAGCGCCATGAAATAAACGCTGTAAGTGGTCATCGAGAAAAACCAATTTGCCTCGATGTAAACGAAATGCTTCCCAAACCCCATCACCAAGTAAAAATCCAGCATCAAAAACAGAAATCTTTGCATCGGCTCGACGATGTAAAACACCATTTATCGAAATCCATATATCAGAATTTCGAGGATCTTCCTCATACTCATGAGTACCCAAAAAGTCACCTCAAAAATTTTCACCGGTCAATCGTGTAAACATATCCGCATATAGATTAGATGTTTGGTCGATGACCTCCTGTGGAAGAGCTGGAATTGGAGGTTCTGCCGTCCCATTATTTCGAGCATCACGAAGTTCAGCGTGGTGGCCAGTTCCTAAATAGTGCTCACGAACAAATTCCTTCGATAATTGCACAATCTCGCCCTTCGCATATAATTCGGCATCCCACCATCGATCTTCATCGAGAGTTCCAAACGAATCGACTAAAACCGGTGTTCGATCTTTTCCTAAAGCAAATTCTTTCTTACCATCGACATGAATCAATCCACTCTTACTAACCTCTCTCTGAATAATTTCATCAACCTTTACAACGATTTCTAGAATTGAATCAAACTCATCTTCAGTTAAATTGGAAATTTCTAAGGCCTCAGTTCTATCTAACAAACGGTCGAATTTCTCGAATTTTGTCGAAACTTCAAGGTATGGTGAAGGTAATTTAGCACCTTCTTGTAATACTGTTCCAGGTGCAAAACCAAATTCTTCAGCCGATACATCGCCGCGTGCATACCTACGCCAGCCTGAACCAGCGAGATAATGCCTACAAATTACTTCCAAGGGAACAAAAACGTTCTCACGATCACTAGATATTGCTCCTGGTTCTTTTACGACATCGAAACGCCGAGCTCTGACACGATCAGGAGCGTTCATTTCGATGACATGAGTTTCACATATGTTCTCATCTTCGACCAATTTGAACCAATGACAAGAAGCACGATTGAGTGATTCGCCCTTTCTTGGAACTATACTAGGTATAATTTGGTCGAAAACACTGATTTGATCAGTATATCGAAATTCAATGATATTCGGGTCTTCGGTGCTCCAAACTTGTTTGACCTTGCCGTGATAAATCATCTCCGCCATGTTGTTTCTCAAGCAGATAATGACGATGAAGATTACTAATGAGAGAACAGACGTCAAATTGGGTTCGTACGTAATCTTAAAACGATGAAAAATGCTAAAAGTGCGATGAGGATTAAACGTGAATCAAAACCATCCACGTCCTCGATAAACTCAGGTGCCTCGAAAATTGAGGAAATGCTCTCGACATTCGGTGATTGCATAGATGCTGCAATAACCATCCCACCAGAATAATATGGAATCCCTGGATGTAGGCCATTCGTTATCGCCTCACCTGAAATAAATCCAGCCAATCCAAAGTCACAATTCTCTTCATTCAATAATTCGTTTACCACATCGTTTTTTTCGAAATTCTCGATTATCCTAAATCCAAACTCAGACCCGTAATGTTCAGCGATTTTTTTCGAAATAGATTCAGCCAAATCAATTTCGAAACCAATTATTTTACCTTCGGTGTCAATACTACTAAGACCATTGCTCTGGTCATATGTGCAAGCCAAAAATTCTTTATCATGATTCAGAATTTTTTCGAGCCGGCCTCCTGAAGATGCAGTAGGCCAACCATCATTTAGTGAAGCGATGTAATCAGATTCCTCAATATTGCTCATACCTGTAAACCAGGTTGAGTATAATAATTCATATTCCTCTGACTGATAAATTTCTGCAATCGCTGCATTCACCGCCTGTAATAACTCGATGTTGCCATAATCTTCAGTACTATCAGAACGAACGACGGGAACTGCTTTCCAACTTTCACCGACACCACCCAAAACACTCATTTCATTATAATCAAAATTTCCAGTTATATCCGCTAGAACTAAATGGTCAGCAATAAGGAAATCAATTTCCCCATTAATCAAGCCCCTAATAGCCATCTCATCATTCAGAAAAGTGACTTCGTCGAGATGGCTATAATCATGCATGTAAGATACCGCTGGTGTTCCTTCGATTACTCCAATTGAGTATTCTCCAGTACCGGCTTGAACGGGTACAACCGCTGATAGCAATACGAGGATAAGGAATATGGCCGAGTTAGAGTGACCCCCCCTCATATTATTGATGCAGATGGATAATAACTTAGAATTATGGTAAGTTCATTCAGGTGAAATACTGATGCTTGAATTATATATTCAATCAAATAATAATATTATCATTGAAAATGATGAGACACAACTGACGACCATACTATATTTGATAGTGAACCCGAAAGTTTGAGGATTTGATTTGAATAAGCGGACAAATCGAATCTTTTCTTGGTCTGAAGTTCCAACTTCATCTAGAATGATAATTATCTCTTCTGCTATTATTTTTATCTTCCTCACACCAATTTTAGGAGAGGGATATGAAAGCAGTTGGTCAATTGCAGATAGTGGCATTGAATCTGATTTGCTAACCGCCACTGCAGATTCAGATGGAATCGTCTGGGTTTTCGGTGAAGGCGGGATTATTCTCAACAGCCCTGACATGCAGACTTGGGAATCGAGCGAATCGCCAACGACTTCCGACCTTTGGACAAGTGATTCGAACGATAACATCGTCGTCGCTGCTGGTTCGGCGGGAACCGTAGTTCTGAAGAGCGCCGAATCCAATACTTGGACTTCATACACAACACCCACCGCAACCGATTTGCTCGGTGTCGCAATTACCGGCGAAGGTGTGGTAGTCGCAGTAGGAGAAAATGGTGCGATTTGGATTCTCGAGAATGGTAATTGGCTAGATCGAACATTTGGGTTATCAATAGATTTCAATGATGTCGATTTTGAAGGTGAGCGAGGATTAATTGCCGCTGATGAAGGTCGAATTTTCGGATCTGAAGATGGAGGATTGAATTGGGAAGAAAGAAATACACCTGAAGGATTGACTGATTCAACAATTATTTCAATCGATTATTACTTAGCTAATAGAGGATATGCTATTACATCTGAAGGACAAATATTGAAGTCTACCCAAGAAGGGTTGACTACAGCAGTTGGCTATAATTGGTTATTAGTTGAAATCGAATCTGAAGATAGGAATACTACACTTCAGCGACAAATAAGTTCAATGGAAGTGTTGGGTACAACAAAATTCATCGTTGCTGGACCATCAGGATACGTCGCTTTGAGTAAAGATGGTGGAAATATAATTAATCCACAATTACTGCCTGTTCCAAATGATTTTTCAATAAATGATATCGCAATGAGAGATGCATTTCAAGGAGTAATTATCGGCGAGGAAGGAACCATTCTCTGGACAGAAAATGCTGGCGAAGATCTAGCAGTAGGCTTTGAAATAATTGATCTATCTCAGTTCAATGAATTTGTCGATTTCTCTAAAGACAATCTCTGGCAGGGATTGAAAGCAACTGTAAAAATTGTTGGATTTGGAATATTACTAGGTTTCTTCATTGGTGTAACTCTAGCGATGTGTAAAACTGCACCAACGACTTTGAAGCAAATAATCGAAGGGAATCTCGGCCGAGCACTATACTTTTTCTGGGTATTCATCCCTGTCTATTCAATCGGAGGAAAAGTGCTCGGAAACCTATCAAGTGGACTTTTTTTCGCTCTAATTATCACCTTAATATCATGGTTGGTGAGTCGAAAATACGACAATCGAGTGATTGCAGAAGCATTCGCTGAAAATCGACAATCTTCTGGCTATCAAATTCCTGAAAAATATAGGATAAATTTGATTCGAACCCTCGGAGTGTCAATCCTTGTAGGTTTACCATTTTCAGAATTTGCAATGAGAGGGGGGATCGTTAAATTCTGGCAATCAATTTCTGATTTCAGAAGTTTGGATCTGACTGGAATCGAATACATCTTCGCTCCGGTCGGAGATCCTGATGCATTCTTTAATTTCTTATTGGGAATCGCCCTGATTTACCTTGGAATATTATTTATCACCTTCAAAGGGCAATTCAAGAAACATGAATTCTCATATGGATTCAAACTGAACCCTTGGGGAATTCGACCGTTGGCAAGCATTGCAACCCTATACACTGACTTCTTCCGCAATACTCCATTGATTGTACAATTCATGTTTGTCCACTTTGGATTGCAAATCGGTAAACATATTCAGGGAGCTGGTACAGATTTATTTACTGAATTATATCTTCTAAGTGGCGGAGCTGATTTATTCATTGAATATGGACTCTATGCGGCTGACGCTCCAACAATAATTTCGAAAACTCATGAATTTATTTTCTCAGACCGCGCGTTTTTGAGTGCGATTTTTGCACTTGGCCTGAATTCAGGCGCCTACCAATGTGAGACCATTCGAGGCGCCATCGCAGCAATCCCTTCAGGCCAAATGGAGGCTGGTCGAAGCATTGGCCTGACCTATATGGGAACTATGAATCAAGTGGTTCTACCACAAGCGATTCGAATTTGTATCCCACCACTCGGCAACGAGATGGTGAATTTAGTACTGAATTCTTCTTTGGCGATGGTAATCGCATATACCGAATTAACTAGGCAAGGCAAGTTGATTATCGCAATCACGTTTCAGATATTTTGGACGTGGGGGATGGTCATGGTTTCTTACTTCGTAGTCACATGGACTCTCGCCCTAATCCTGCGCTGGCTAGAAGATAAAACACGAATTCCTGGACTCGGCATTTCCGGAGGTGCTTGAATGAGTGAAGTCGTATTGAGTATCGCCGACCTTGAGAAAATGTATGTTGGCGGGGTTCACGCAGTTCGCGGCGTGTCATTCGATGTCAATCAAGGAGAATCGGTCGCAATTATCGGTTCGTCTGGTTCTGGTAAATCGACTGTTTTACGCTGCATTAATCGATTGATTGAGCCGACTGCAGGTGTTGTTAAACTCGGTGGTGAGCAGATCAATACACCTTATGCTGATGTTAATGACATCCGATCACGGATAGGAATGGTCTTCCAATCATTCGAATTATTCGCTCATCTGCGGGTTCTTGAAAACATAACTCTTGGTTTGAGAAAAGTACGTGGAATGAGTGTGGAAGATGCGAATGAAATCGCTCATCAAGTTCTCGGACGAGTCGATATGCTCGACCGAATTCATGCTTATCCAGGCAATCTATCTGGAGGCCAGATGCAGCGTGTCGCGATTGCCAGAGCGCTGGCGATGAAACCCGAAGTGATTTTGTTCGACGAGCCGACAAGTGCGCTCGACCCAGAATTAATTGCTGACGAAGGTATGACGATGGTTATCGTCACACATGAGATTAATTTTGCCCGCGATGTTGCCGATCGTATCATCTACATGGATGAAGGTTTAGTCGTTGAAGAAGGACCCTCTTCGATTATTCAAAATCCTAAAACAGAGAGAATGCAAAAATTCCTTTCTTCGATTAACGAGGAGCATTAAGTTCCTCGAATCAACCATTGGTTTCAATTTCAAAGAAGACCTTGGGCAGTCATTGCATCTGCAACCTTGAGGAATCCAGCAATGTTTGCGCCGGCAACGTAATTTCCTGGCATGCCGTATTTCTCAGCGGTATCGTATGCGTTTTTGTGAATATTAACCATAATTCTATGGAGATGAGCATCGACTTCTTCCCGAGTCCAGCTCATTCGTAGACTATTTTGTGACATCTCTAATCCAGAAGTTGCAACTCCGCCAGCATTCGATGCCTTTCCAGGAGCGAACAAGACACCGTTCGATTGGAAGACTTCTACAGCCTCAGGTGTGCAAGGCATGTTTGCGCCTTCTGCAACGGCAATTACCGTGTTTGAGACGAGCATCTTTGCCTCTTCCTCATTGATTTCATTCTGCGTTGCGCAGGGAAGTGCAACATCAACATCCACTCCCCAAAGTCCGTTTGAAGCAGGTTCAGGTTGAGACTTAGTGAATATTGCTCCGTCAAAGTGATCTGCGTATTCGCTGATTCGGCCGCGACGGTTATTCTTCAAATCCATTATCCAATCTAACTTCTCGCGGTCGATACCAGCAGGATCGTGAATCCATCCTGATGAATCGGACATTGTCACGACCTTGCCACCAAGTTCGAGAACCTTCTCCACCGCGAATTGTGCTACGTTTCCACTACCACTAACCGAGCATACTGCGCCTTCAAAGGATTTATTGGTTGTCGCAAGCATCTCTCGAGCGAAATAAACCAATCCGTATCCGGTAGCTTCTGGGCGAACAAGAGAACCACCATAGGAGCGGCCCTTGCCGGTTAAAATTCCAACAAACTCGTTTGCTAGTTTCTTGTACATACCGAAGAGGTATCCGATTTCTCGTCCACCAACACCAATGTCTCCAGCAGGAACATCTAGGTCGGCGCCGATATGACGCCAAAGTTCCATCATGAATGATTGACAAAAACGCATAACTTCAGAATCAGACTTGCCTTTTGGATCGAAATCAGAGCCGCCTTTTCCGCCGCCCATCGGTAATCCAGTTAGGCTATTCTTGAACACCTGCTCAAATGCGAGGAACTTGAGAATCGATTGGTTAACGGATGGGTGAAATCGAAGTCCACCCTTGTAAGGACCAATCGCTGAATTCATCTGAATTCGGAATCCGCGGTTAACATGCAAATTTCCATCATCATCCCACCAAGGAACTCGGAATTGGATGATTCTCTCTGCCTCTACAATTGAGCGCACTACTGGAAGATATTCAGGATGCGCTTGAATCACAGGTCCTAAACTATCGAGAACTTCCTCGACCGCTTGGTGAAATTCTGGCTGATTAGGGTCTCGAGCGATAACGCTGTCGTATACTTCTTTCATTGTATTGTCCATGGGAATCACCAAGGTTAACCGAATATCACATAGATTCGGGCGTGCTAACGACCGATAACCCCCTTTTGAATTAGTATCCTTGTCTTATTCATTGTTAGCAGCCCCTAGGGGGGCTGAAAAATCAATTGAATAGATGTTCTTCAGCGAGCCGTGCAACGACATCAGTATGGCTCGGCAAAGTCATAACATAAGCAACATCTTGAGAAACTTGACGTGTACGCAATGCTTCAGCTAATGGTGTGTGTTCTCTGAACCAACGCGTCTTGCCATCATTGCCGATTATTCGAATATCAACAGCAGACATCCTCGGCTCGGATAACAATAATTTCTCAGATGGAACATCGACAGCAACATATCCTTCTGGCAAACCTGCTCGAATTGCAATTTCGTCTTCAAATTCACGGCGTTTGGCAGCATTAGTAGCGAGTTCGACAAGTCGCTTGATTACATTTTCAGATAAATCCGAGCGCCGTCTACTGGCAGCGACTTTGAACATTTGACGATATTTTAATCGGCGCATCATATCCTTTGCATAATCACCAGCATTGTATAATGCACCCCATATCTCAGCGTCGACTCGACGCTGAAGATCGACTGCATCGGGAAGATTATCCTCACTGCGCTCGACAGCACGAGAAAGCATCACTTCGGTCACACGAGTTACTCGATGGAAATAAACTGCAGAATACATCAGTCCCCGGGCAACCAACATTCCTTCAAGAGCTGGAAGTCCCCGTTCTTCGACCGCCACATCACCGCTGTGGCGTTCAAGACATTCAATAAGGCGTAAATGATCGACAACACCATGCTTTACACCAGTAAAATGCGAATCACGTAGTAAGTAATCAAGTTGATCACAATCGACCGGTCCATGTACTAAATGAGCGAGTGTGTAATCTTGGTCAACGAAATCTTGCTTTCCTTCAGTCCATTGTAAGAGTGAGCGCTCAGTTCCACCAGCACCCGGACCACGAATCAATCCCGCTACTTCTTCCGGATCCAGCCCATGGGACTCCAAAATATCAGGTATTCTACGTCGGTTGATGATTGAACTTTCTTCGCCATCGCGCAAAACATCATAATCGCCAAGAATAATACCCTCTGTAATCGACATGTGATCCATTCCACCACGCTCGTGCAGAATATGCTCGAGCGTGTGAGAATACGGCCCATGGCCGACATCATGTAGCATTCCAGCAACTTGAACGGTAGTTTTCTCGTAATCACTCAAACCGATAGAATCAGACATCAATCCACCGAGATGAGAAACGCCCAATGAATGTTCAAAGCGAGTGTGATGCGCACCTGGGAAAACTAGGTGCGCCAAGCCGAGTTGTTTGATGTGGCTGAGTTTGTTCATTTCAGGTGTATTAAGCAATTCTTCGCGGACACCGTTCAGTCTAAACTGGCCATGAATTGCGTCGTTGATGACCTTCATCCCAATACCCGTGCGAGTCCGACTTGCTCAACCGTCTTGAATCGCTCTATCGAAAAAAAGTCGGACTCATGTTGAAATTTAAAAAAATACAGATAAATGCAAACATAGGTATTTTGTCGAATTTAGCAACTCAAATAAGGTAATTTGTATTTCAATTGCATTTCATTTGCAATACATTCATATGCTGACCGCTATCTGCTGAGCCTGAGGAAGCATCATGAGTGGTCCAAGTCCAATGGTCTCGCTACGAATTCCAGAAGACCACCTCTTGGCATTAGATCAGCGCGTCGGATTAGACGGCATGCGGAATCGATCCGATGTGATTCGCTCCGCAGTACGTCAATTCCTCAACGAACCATTGCCTTCAATGGGAGATCGGGTCGAGGTAAATTTAGGCCCTGATTTGACCGTTTTGATGCATGATTTTTGTAAGATTCGAGCAGAAACACCTGATGTTGTATTACGCTATGCTGCTCGAGATTATATTCAACGTGAAGCGATTGATGGTGAAACTGTCAACCGTTTGCTCCGAAAACGCATGGATGAACTCCAGGCGCGATTTGACAATGATAATTCGAACGCTCAGAGGTGAGAGATTGAGCGAGGATGGGATGCACAAAAACGTGGGGGGGCGTCAACAACGCCCCCTCACCCACAATCACTCTAGCCGTGCCAGAATTTTGATTGGTTTTTCCGGACTTCGTGGCCGGGCAAAACTGACCAATGCAATTGGTTATGATGCGAAAGACACACCTCAAGGAAACCGTGGAAAAACGCGTGAAACTGGCCGAGAAAAATTACTTTGAATTTCAAACACACACACTGTCCCGCGTGTTTCGCGCGGGACACCCCCTAATGCCGCTGTCTGAACTTTCATGGCTAATGACCCGAATCGGACACCATGGTGAAAGACATGTCCGATTGGTCTCGCTTCGAAAGACTGACACCTTTTCGAATTCGAGATGTGCTTCTCGTCGCCAGTCCTTTCGATTATTATCTACTCGAAGAATCGGGCTACCTCGCGGAGATTATGAGGCAAGAATATGCCGAATTGAACCTTTCACAATCTCCGCGAATCATACACAGCCGGGAAGCCAGAGATGCACTCCAACTTATTCGCGAAAGGCAATTCGACCTCGTCATTACCATGGCCCGAGTTGGTTCGATGGATGTCAATGCCTTTGGCCGTGAAGTAAAGTCAATTATCACCGACCTGCCGGTAATATTACTAAGTCATAACACCCGTGAATTGGCCACACTTCATGCTGGTGACGGAATCGACCGGATCTTTGTTTGGACTGGAGATAGCAGAATACTATTGTCTATTTGCAAACTGATAGAAGATGAAAAAAATGTTGCATATGATGTGAGCGATGCTGATGTGCAAGTGATATTGTTGGTGGAAGATAGTCGGCGTTTCTATTCGGCATATTTGCCACTACTCTACACTCAACTCGTAAAACAAACCACTCGCCTAATGGGCGAAGGAGGGAACCTTGACGAAAAACTCCTGCGGCTTCGGGCTCGTGCGAAAATTCTACTCGCAACGGATATGCAATCCGCTCGCTCAATTATAGATCGTTATCACAACAATATCATTGGTGTTTTCACTGATGGGAAATTCCCAAATCTAGGTGGTAACCGAGACTCTGCTGGCCTAGAATTAGTCAAATTCATTCAATCTAGGCACAGCAATACTCCAATTTTATTTCAATCAAAAAATCTTGAATTAAAAGAAGATGCTGAATCGCTCGGCGTTCGGTTTCTCCACAAAGAAGATACAGCACTGTACAAAAGAATTGCAGAATTTATGGTCGAAAAAATGGGATTTGGCGATTTTATATTTCGCTCAATCGAAGGCGAAGAAGTTGCTCGCGCTTCGACGTTGGCCGAATTTATCGAATGTCTACGTGAAGCACCAATCGAATCAGTCACATATCATGCTAACCGAAACCATTTTTCTCACTGGTTAAGGACGAGAACAGAATTTACCTTAGCCGCTCAAATGCGACCCTTGACACTAGATGATTTTGACACACTAGAAGAGGCTCGACAACATATTGCCGATCTAGTCGAATTACACTTGAATTTGGTTCACACACGGACGATTCAGGATCACGAAAAAACCGGGAACAACTCTGATTTCCTCCGAATCGGCAAGGGTAGTTTAGGAGGAAAAGGACGAGGTTTAGCATTTTTCTTCACAAAAATGCCAGATATAGGTTTAGATTCTGCTTTTCCTGATGTCGATTTCATCGTTCCAAAATCGGTAGTGATTGGAACTGAAGTATTCAATGAATTCATTATGAAAAATAATTTGGACAAATTCATTCATGAAAATGAAAGCGATGATGATGTTGATGCTGCATTCAAAGCGAGTTCATTTTCTGAGGATTTAATCGAAGATTTGTCAGTTATGCTGGAGTACACATCCTGGCCGCTTGCTGTCAGATCATCTTCCCTTCTCGAAGATGCGAGTCACCAACCATTCGCCGGAGTATATGCGACCCATATGTTGGCTAATGACCACCCAGATCTTTCAGTAAGATTACGGCGATTGCTTGAAGCGATAAAATTAGTTTACGCTTCGACCTATCACCGCGGTGCAAAAGCCTATGTCAGCGCCACACCAAATTCAATAGAAGACGAACAGATGGCAGTGGTCGTTCAAGAATTGGTTGGAAATGAAGTCAATGGTAGATTTTATCCACATATTTCGGGTGCCGCTCGCAGCCACAATCACTACCCAGTAGCACCACTAGAATCCGAAGATGGAATGGCTGCGATTTGTATCGGCCTCGGCAGGCAAGTCGCGATGGGGGGTAAATGTCTGCGATATAGCCCCGGTCAGCCGAAGCGTATTCATCAATTTCATAGCACTGAAGCTATTTTGGAGAGTTCACAAAGGAATTTCTACGCGATACCAATGATCGAAGAAGATGGTGAAGTTTATTCGAATGAAGAGAAAAACCTTGAACAATATGGCCTTGAAATAGCAGAACTCGACGGTGTTCTATCCTTAGTCGGATCAACTTACGTGGTCTCGGATGACAGAATTGTCGACTCGATAATGGTAACTGGGGGCCCTCGCCTCGTAACTTTTGCACCTATTCTCAAACATGGTAGATTCCCCCTCTCAGAGATTCTTCACCATGTTCTTTCAACCTGTGAGAGTTATTTAGGCTCGCCGGTTGAAATCGAATTTGCTGTAAATATTGATGAAAAATCCAATAAACGAAAATTCGCTCTTTTACAGGTGAGAACGATGATGGATGATTCTGTCGACATCGATATCGACCTTTCTGAAGTCGACCGAAATTCAGCAGTAGTAATCAGCAGCAAATCATTGGGTAATGGGGTAATCGATGATATTCGCGATGTTGTATACGTCAATCCAAGTAAACTCGATAGGATGAGAACAACGAATTTAGTTGATGAAATTGAAGCTATCGATGCAATTTTACGTAAACAGAAACGTCCCTATCTGCTTATCGGACCTGGCCGATGGGGTTCATCAGATCCATCATTAGGAATCCCAGTTGAGTGGAATCAGATAATGGGAGCTAAAGCAATTGTTGAGGTGCCGATGTCGGATATTCATGTCGAGCCGAGTCAAGGAACTCATTTTTTCCAAAATATTGTCAGTTTCAATATTGGTTATCTAACGATTGGGCATGATGATTTAGTTGATTGGGATTGGCTAGATTCTTTCGAACCTGAAACTAAATTCGGACCACTTCGACATATACAAATCGAAAAGCCATTGAAGGTTATTTTAGACAGTCGAGATTCGGAAGCTATCGTGCTTCGTTGAGGCCAATCTTCTTGGTCGTTCTATTCGAGGTATACATCTATGAAAGGGCGAGTCAGTGAGCACACAGGAGGATTCGTTGCTCACGAACACCTCCGTGATACGCAAAAAGAGATGATTCTTGATGGCATCCAAGTACTGTCTGAAGGCGGATTTTTACTTGCGGCTGCTCCAACAGGAATTGGGAAAACAGCGGCAGCACTCGCTTCAGTGCTTGAGATTTCAAGAAATTCACCTGAGCAAACCCAAATTATGTTTTTGACCGGTCGGCAATCTCAGCATCAAATCGTTGTTGATACGATTCGCTTAATTAATTCACAATTATCAGAAGGTATTTCTCACGTCAAAGTAGTCGATATTATCGGCAGAGAATCGATGTGCGAATATGTTGATCGAATGACTGGTAAATGCAATTGTGAAGAGGATATCATCGAAGGTTCCCGCGTTGAGAGACGTGAAGAATTGCGCGAGATGATACTGACCTATCCAACTCATGTTGATGATCTCATCAGTCAGAGTCGACATCGTAAAATGTGCGCTTGGGCTTCGGCACGTTCAGCTGTGAAATCCTGTGATTTGATTGTTTGTGATTACAATCACGTCTTTATTGAAAATGTTAGAACTAACTCTCTTGCACCAATGGGGATCAATTTAGAAAATGTAATTTTAATTATTGACGAGGCACATAATTTACCCGACCGAATTCGCAATGGTCTGGAGCGACGGGCGACTATGAGTATTTTTCGAGATTCAAAACTGGAACTAGAAGAATTTCTCGGCGAGAAAGAAAAAGAAGCTAAACAATTGGATTTAGACATGGATCAGGGCTCTTTGAATATTGATGGGATTCGAACTGCTAAGCGCCAAATGGAGCGATTGATGCGAGAGATGCGAAAATGGTATTCTGCAAAACAACGCGAGTTAGAATTGACAAAAAAAGATGATTTGCGAATTTCAACGAGAGATTTTATCGACGAAATCAATCATATTTTAATGGAAACGATAGATGCTGACCGCTCAAATAATTTCAAGATGCTGAAATCATTAATTCAACAATTATTCAGAGTTCGTGTAGAACATGATGAAGCGATTGCTGAAACAGAAAAGGAAAATGCTTCAAATCGCCTAGCCTCAATGCTAAACGTTTGCCTTCAATTTCTCGACGACCCGGCACTGGTTCTAGTCTTCGACATTCTTGGTGAAGATGGACGGGTCCGCAGTTTCTTACTTGATCCGGGTGTTATTAGCTCAGATATTTTTGAAGAAACAAAAGGTTCTATTTTGATGTCAGGAACTCTTTTCCCTCCTGCAATGTACGCTGACCTTTTACAAATTCCAAACAATCGTCCTAGCATAGCAAAAGAGTATAGTTCACCATTTCTTGGAGACCGACGGCCAATCTTAGTTGCAAAGGATGTTACCACAAAATATACTGAGCGCGGATTGGTAAATACAAATCGAATCAGAGACCATATCGAAGCCGTGGTTACTGAAACTCCAGGTCACGTAGCTCTATTCGCTCCAAGTTATGCTATGCTTCGCGAAATCGCCGGGGAAGATTGGAGTTGGTTACCCGGATTCGGCATTCAGGTCATCGAAGAAACACAACGAATGTCGAAACGACGAGTGAATGGTGTTATCGATAAATTGGAAATCCGTCGACGAGCGGGATCTCGAATCCTCCTCGCCGGTGTACTCAGTGGCAAACTCGCTGAAGGAGTTGATTATCCGAATAATATTCTCGATGCGGTAATCTGCATTGGCTTACCGCTTCCACCGCCAAGCGCTCGCCAAGACGCACTGAAGGATTACTACACTAAGCGCTACGATAGTAACCGCGCTTGGCGCTACACAAGTTTCCAACCGGCAGTAAATAGCCTGATGCAGGCATTGGGTCGACCAATACGCAAAGCCGAGGATAGGGCCATTGTGGTTTTACTTGAGAAAAGGTTGTTTCAACGGCAATATAGAAATTGCCTACCGAATGATATGGTTTTGATGGAATCACCAGATAAAAACCGGACAAAACGCCATACTCGTAGCTTCTTCAAGCGTTTACCTAAGCCCGCCATAGAGAAAGAATGAACGACGGGTTCATGCGGGTTAGATATTTCGAAGGGTTGTAAGATGGATTGGATAACACAAGATATCGCACTTCCTTCGCAGGAATTGAACATCCCCTCTTTAGTAAAATCAAGTCTCGGTTTCGATGTTTCCGCAGCCGAAATTCACGACCAATTTCTTACAAACCTACCGCATTCGGAGATAATTGTAAATCATCAAAATGTGATTTCAGATGTGTTGACTCCAATCGAATCTGCAAAATTACAGATTCGTGAAATTATGCCACTAGATGAAATGCTTCGTGAGTTCAATGGCAACCAAGACGAAATCGGAATTAGGTTGGAACTACCATCGGCTAACCCATCCGAAATTGTCGTCAAAACCATGATTGATGAAAATCAACAAATTGTACGCGTTTTGGTTCCAGAACGATTTGGTGGATTATTGCGGTCATTTAGAATGCCAATTGACAAAGAAATCTCAACGATTTCATGGGAAGACGGAATACTCTCATTCTTGATGGATTGAACGTGGTTAATCGCAAGTGAGTGAATTGAGCATTCTATCGATTCTATACATCACTGTTCAGGATCAATTTGAATGATGTCATCTCGTACTGGAATTTCTTGCAATTGATCGATTTCTTGCAGAACCGCATTGAGTGAAATTTGGGCATTCTGACGATGACCTTCACCCAAGATATGGCTTGAATACCGCGCTTCTTCGAATATTCTGTCGAGTGCGATTAGCGATTGTTCGCTAATCGGTAATGCGGCACGAATCGCCATCTCGAATTCACGAACGGTCTCAAAATCACGTCGAAGGAATCCGCGGCGCATCAAAATTTGACAAAGGCTTTCATAGCAATTGAAAATAGCTTCGCGGAAAGCATCACCAGCGGCGAGTAACTCAGCAGTATAGCTGAATACACTGGCCAAATCATCGAGGGTTGCTTGTTGACGACGGCGATACATCATCCCACCGCCAATTAATCCAACTAGGATGAATACGACGAGTAGCCCGAATAATATTGGTTTAATCAAAGATGCTTGTTCAGCCGGCTCATATTCAATTTCTAACCCTCCATGTTGGGTAGAGAGCCATGTCCGATTCGATGGATCTACGAACATCGAATCAGTGCTAAACATAATCTTCAATGGACCCCAGAATGTTTGATCCCAGAGAGGTGGTAGTGGTTCGACAGCCTTGAATTCATAGGCAACTATTCCATCCTCATCAGTCAACAATGTAACCTTAGGCAAAAGACTCAATCCAGATGTTGAATTGATTAATAATGCTGAAATTGAGATATTCGCGACCGGCATTAATGTGTCTGTAGCAGTTATGTTGACCGTTCCACGAATGATTCTAGTGTCCTTACCTACATATTGTGAATCGGGAGTGAATAGGAAATTGACCGGAACCATGATTCCAACTGAGAAATCGATTTCCCCGAAGTTCAGATATCTAGAAGAATCTGCTTCTACCTCAACCCACATGTCAATTTCACCAGGAGTCATTGGAGAACGTGCAGGTGAAATGATTCGGAAATGTCCAGTCGCTTTATCCCAAGTAATTGTTGCAGGTTCAGCACTAGTCGAGGACCAGTGTAGAGTGACAACCAAATCCTCAAGGATATTGCCATCACCACCAACTTCGAGAATCCTTCCTTCGATCTTAATTGGATGCTCGACATCACTGCGAATTATCGTATCTGCAACCCATAAAACCTCCAATGTAATATCGGCTTTGACAAATACTGTCATATTGTAAGAAATAGGGAGATAGAAGGTCTCACCGTTGAAAACGACTGAAATGTCGTGTCCTCCTCGTGCAATCGAATATCCTAATTCATGATTGAATGAGAATGTGCCATCGATGCTAGTTGTAATCGTTTCAATTTTTTCTCCATCCAAAATAACGGAAAACTCCCGACTTTCAAGACCTGGGCGACCGGATGAATCATCATCGAAGAGTCGCCCCGAAAAATTCCAAACACCGCCACGGGTAACTACCGATGAATCGACTTGGAGAGTAATTCCAGAATGATAAGCAATCGTTAGATTGGTTTCTGTTAGGCCTTCGCGATAATATCCTTGTTGTGGGGCTTTAATCGTCACCGTGTGAACACCTACATCAATAAATTCTGATACGACCCAATTTAGAACCCAATAGCCATTTTCATCGCTGGTGGTAATTCCGATCAAAGTTCCATCGATAAAAATCTCGAGGGAATGATTGGCAAGCAGACCATTCGGCATATTATCACGTATGGTTCCACTCAACCTCAGATTATCACCGACCGCCGATGGTTCTGGTGAAAATATGGAGACGACGGCTGGGGAGAAAACAATGAAAATCGATGATGAGTTTGAAGCGAGAATAAATTCCTCACCTTCAAACTCAATCTTGACAATCCTTGGACCCAATTCCATATCTGGTGGGACTGGAATGTATAGACTGAAAGAGCCATTTACATCAATGTTAAGGCCGGTCAGTAATTGATCATTCATGTAGACATTGACATAACGATTTGGCAATACTCGACCTGAACCATCAGTTAACATTCCCTCTATGAGCAATAATTGGTTTCGGTCAACTTCACCCGGTGGTGTCGTCAGAACGACTTGTGAGGTTTGTGTTACGTTGAATTCCATATTAAACGTCTCCTTGACCCATAGGGTCAACCCAAGTGAAACCACCTAGGAAGTCAACTCTGACCTGGTGAACTCCATAATCCGAATCTAGTGGCAAACTGTAAGTAATCGACCATTCTCCAGTTGTAGAGTTGCTCTGAGTCGAATAAATCGGTCCAACATCCACTCCGTCAATAGAAAGGTGAATGATTCCGCCATGTATTTGACCATTTTCCAACAAAGCATTTCCATGTTCGTCGAGTAATGTTCCATGGAAAGTGATGGATTCTCCAGCGATTGCAGAACCACTAAATGCTGTTATTTCTAGAACCGAAGGTGCCAGAATAACAACTCTTGTAATAGCTTCATCACCGACCAATCCGGTCGTGCCATTGAAACCAGCGAAAACAGCACGAATTTCCATTGAGCCAGCCTCACGATTTTCATCGATGAGAATAGTTGTATTGGCTAGTCCGAGTGAATCAGAGAATACACTCGTCGTGAATAATTCATCAACATAAATATCGATTTGTGCGGCGGGTACAACACCGCCTGCATTGTCTATCAGTGAGAAGTTCATGCTGAGATTATCACCGCGGACAGTACGCTCATCAGGATCTAAATCAAGTGGATTGATGATTGTAATGAGTGAATAACCGCGGCTATCGAATGTTCCATTACCGGCACTCAAACCATAGTAATTGACAGTAGGAGTGAAGGTCGCTTCAATATTGTGAGAACCACGAGGGAAGGTGAGATCTAGGCGAATATTCGCTAGCCAAGAACCATTCAAATCAATTGAACTTGAAATAACTTGGAATGTATTACTTTCCCCGTTAATCATAAATGTCAAACTTGGGGCTAGAGTATTTCCTGCCCTATCAATAATGGCGCTGCCATTACTAGAGGTCAGAGTACCGCTTACATTGAACGAATCGCCCGCTGCCGGATTATCTAGAATCGGATTAACTGTAATGAATGTCTGAGATCTAATTGTTATCGTTGAAATCAGAGTTAGTGTATTATGAAGTGTATTCGAGCCATTATAGTAAAGAATTACACTTACTAATCCCAATGGATGATCGTGAAGTATATTGAATGAAAAATTGACATCTCCTTCGCCGTTCGTAACCGATTCACTCATCCATGTATCGTGGAAAATTGCCGAAATATTCATGCCCGCTAAGTTTCGATCGCTATCACTCGATTCAACCAATTTAGCACTGAAAACAATTGTATCGCCTCTATCTACAACCATGTTGAGGAATGGTGTTTTGTCGCGGAACGCAGTCACACCTCGTACGAGAATAGTATCGTTACCTGTACCGGTTAGGTAGAATGGTGTACTACCGTTGAGGACACTCACAACGACGGTTTTGATACCGCTCGTAACCCCATCACCAAATGGATCCGTAGGAACAGTAATATTGAACGAACCATTATTCGAAGTCGTATGAATGGAAATTAATGTCTCACTGGGGTCGTCTAAGAAGAAAACTTCGACGGCCATCGGGCCGTCGACGGTTCGATTTGCATCAATTGCATCCATCACTTGACCGCTAACGATGAATGTTGAACCGGCGGACACCTCAGGTGCGAGTGGATCGAGGTCGATATAGCTCGCAACTTGAACGGTCAAATTTGACGAACTTTCATTCCCTAACCATCTACCGGCATTTGGAACTGTTAGATTGTCAGTAATATCGTCTGGTGCGTGTACGCGAACCGTGTAGTATCCTGGAGGAGTATCAGCAGGGATTGTTGGATTAAATCGAACGACACCATCAACACCAGAAAGATCTGATTCTAACAATTGTTGTAATGGACCGCCGAAGTCAAAATATAGATTAGCAGATGCATCGGGTATCGGAGATTCAGATTCAACATCGGTAATTGTTGCATTGATTATCATTACTTGCCCAGCTACTACAATCAATGAAGTCGGTGCAGATTCAACGATATATTCTGTTTGTATTCCAGCATTGACTCTATCTGCATCGGAAACCGAGTAATAATGACCACCGACAGGTGCATTTACAGTAAAATCTAGGACAACTCGTAGAACGTAAACACTTGAACCGACGCCTTCAGGCATCGAGAATGTCAGATTGTATTCACCTGTGGCATTGTTAATCCAAGTTGCGCCAAGCCTATGAATTACGGGTGGAGCAGGACTACCGTCAGGCAATGGAGGTAAATCTGAAGGGACTTCTAATTGAACTGTAACTGAGGAGTTATTACCCGTAATTACCGTATTCAGAGCCAGATCATTAGCATGCCCAGAGACCCAATTTGTTGTACCACGGGGAGTCCAATCCGAACCAAGATTTACGGTTGCATTGGCTCTGCCTTGAATTCTTACAAGATCAACAATACTTGCCGAGTTGAACCAAGTCGAACCCGAATAATTCAGAATCCAAGAATAGTCACCAGCTTCAATATCGGTTGGAATCATCCATTCTGTAGATATTCGGGGGACGGAAGGGTCAGTTTCATTCCAAACATTCTCACCATCGAAATCCAAGAGATATGTCCCAAGGAAATTAGCCACAGAGGTATCCGTGTGATCGGTTAGAATTACTTCCACATTAGCCATATTGCCACGCGATTGTAAACCGAGAGTATAATTGAAATTCACATTACTACGAATACCATGTTCAGTAAGGTATGTTACCTCATCATTAGCGAACAATCCCTCTGCATCGAATTGGAATTTTACTTCTACAAACCCAGCAGGAATTGGCACATCACTACCCAAGAAAGCCCATGACAATTCAAAATCACCAGGAGTTGTTGTCCAGTTAGAATCGTTCAGATACCATGTCGCAAGTGTCACATATGGACCATTAGTATTCGCGCGACGCATTTGGAAATATAGAGTTCCATTAAGTGATTCAGGAGAGATACCCCGACTCATAGCTGAGCCGTTGATGTAGACTGGTGAGTTGATATCGAGGAATGTATTGTTTATCCCTTGAGCTTCGAGAACAACCGATAGATTCGGCGAGGGAGTAATATTGAACATGAAGGAGAAAGTAGATGGTCGAACATGGTATTCAGGTGTTGAAGCATTGTTCAAATCATCTTCATGCCAGCCAAGGAAAGCCAATGATGCGTTGATCAAACCAAGAGGTTCAGCATCATCGATAGGAACTGAAAATTCATAATAACCAGAAGGTCCTATATCAGCAATCAAATTTTGTGGACCATCTACAGAGGTTGTATAATTCAAGAGAACCTGCATATTATCAACGACAGAAGGGTCTGAAAATGGTGAATTTTCCCAATTCATCTCTCCTGTAAAGGTGGTATTGACACCAACACCCAACATCGGTTCTGTAATAGGTGGTGGTGAACTAATTGACAAAACTGAATCGTCAGTAACATTCATTCGCCAAACGAATGAAATTCCTTGTACGCCAACGTATGCTTTCTGATAAACATGTAAAACGAGTGCCCCATATCCAGGATTTACAGGCTCAAGTGGAGTGCCATTAAGATTGAATGAACCATTCAGGTCAGTCATGCCGCTCGCAATTAAGTGATTTGAAGTTGCAGCAGGACCAGGGACAAGAGCAGTTTCATTACCCTTGACAAGGTAAAGATCGATTGTAACATTCTCAGCAAAAGTCCCATTCTCTACAAATTGAAGAGTGCCATTCAACCAAATTTCGCTTCCATTCAAATCGCGATCGAAATTTGTAGGGCCCCATTCTTCATTTACGACCTCAACGAGTGCTTGTGGGGGACAGGCCTCAAATGGAACCCATCCTATCGTCTCATTACCTTGATTGGCATTGGTCTGCATGTGAACTTCAACCCAAGTTGTGAAATCATTACCATATACTTCGAAAGATTTGCCATTCCATGTCCCTCCCGAAAAACCAGTTACTTTTCGTGAAGATAATCCGGCGTGCCTTAACATTACTGCGAATACAGTTGCAAATTGGTCACATGATCCTTCTTGTGTATTATTAAGAATAAAATAAGTTAGGTCACCCTCATAATCATGGCCTAAATTTGGTTGGATACCATCGTAATTTCGAATGAACGTAGTAGTAGTATTCCCATTAATCAGGAAGTTTTGAATCGCAACCACCTTTTCCCACGCCGAAAATGCACCCGAATCATTCAGCACAGTCTGAGTTATCGAAGCTGGCACTTCGCTCTGTCGATTTAAATAAGGAGCTGGTAAATCCATTGCATAATTACTGCCTAAAAATTCCGTAGTGTTTTCTTGAATTTCAGCCATAAAGGAAACCTGAGGCGCGGTGATGAAGATTGTGTCAATAGAGGATTGGTCTACGATTACATCACGAGTGTAATTAGAAAAATTTAGTCCTGCATTTTGATCAATCCAACTAGTCCAATTTACAGCGTTATATGGTAGAATTAATTCATCGCCGGGTTGGATTTCAGCACCGATTTGATACTCTATTGTCCAAGCCTTGAGTTCAGAATCATCCCAATAAGTGGCAGCAGCCACCCCCTGTGTTGAAGAGAAAGATGGAACAACAATCGTATTGCCAACTAGGCTTGAATTGACTCCAAAGGAGACTCCAGTATAGGTATCATAAGTGTGCCATCTCCAATATTGCTTGATATTTGTATCGATGCCGGAGGTTGTATTCGTAGCGAGGAAATAGAGCATGTTGTCATCAAAGTCATCAACCGCATCCCAGGGATTGGTTGGCGAATTCAAGCAATTTACATCCCAAAATTCTTCTGGGCATTCAATTCCATCTGGAACTCCGCCGCCGTCAGTATCTGGATTCAACCAATCAGTACCGATTGCTTGCTCAATTGTATCAGGTATTCCATCTCCATCAGTATCTAGAGGATTTAAGTCATCCTCTGAATTATTTTGAGGATTTGTACCATCAAAATATTCTTGACCATCGGCAACACCACCATTGTCGGTATCGGTTTCATTCCAGAGCGTGAAATATGTGTCAACAGTCCCATTTCCGCCACCGACACCGAAAGCTAAGTCACATCCGGTCGTATTCTCAAAGTAATTATTCAAGCCATCACCATCGCTATCGAGCAGATTATGACAAGGCTCCATAGGATCGGTTTGATTTTGAATTTCGGTTAAATCATCAACGCCATCACCATCGGAATCAGATAGATTAGCCAAGGAGAAAGAACCCCATGTACCGAGGAACTCTTCCCAATCTGCTAAGCCATCGCCATCTGTATCAAGATAATCATCATCGCAATGAGGTGAGTTAATCGCACCAGCAGTGGCGTTCCAGCACCAAGAATTATTCGTAAAGACTACTGAGACTGCACCAATTGGCATATCAGTATCGACATTTCTCAAAAATTGATTAATAACAGATTCATACCTAAATCCTACCCTCGATGCATTCGCCAAGACATAATATGCCATCATCGACCCTTGTTGCCGCCAATCCATAGGAGTAGGATCGAGGTCAAAGGAATCATTCAACTCAAGCATTTGCTGAGCTGAATCCCAAGACATTATCGTTTTGACTATCTCAATTTCGGATAAGCACGGATTTGTTTGATGTGAAAGGGAAAGTTCGTCACCATCACTGACTCCACCACCATCGGTATCGGTAACGTTCCACTTGGTACAAGTCATGTTTTCTTCCCAATTTTCAATCCCATCATCATCAATGTCACCGATATCTTCAATTCTCGTAGGGTCGGTTTCATTTCCATCGACCACCCCATTTCCATTAACATCCTCTTCTCCGTCATCGAATTGATCACCATCGGTATTGTTGTTTCTTGGGTCAGTAGCTTGAGGGGGGTCGCCGTATGAACCGTTTACTTCGACACCGTCGTGAATTCCGTCACCGTCAGTGTCGACAGCAGTAGGGTCGGTGAGAAGTATAAGAGCTTCATATGAATCGTTCAAACCGTCTCCATCAGTATCGTTGTTATGTGGATCGGTTTGAGTAATTCCATCGACTTCAGCGGTGAAAATTAAGCATCCACCAGGACCTAGCAATAGAACTGGGTTACAAGGAGATTCTGTAGCAGTCATTGCATATGGACCAGGGCGGAAATATTGAGTAGGTGGTGTAGTTGTTCCATTTCTTGTTCCCCAAGCAGGATTTACGTATTCTTTCAAATTAACTAATCCGTCGCCATCAGGATCTCCGTTACCGCCGTCTAAATTTGAAGCGGAGGTTGGGTCGAGATTGTTTGCAACCTCCCAACCATCCGGCATTCCGTCGCCATCGGTATCCCAGCCATCAGGATCCTCATCTATGAGACCGTCACCATCATCATCATCACTGGAACAATCAGCGTCTCCATCCCCATCAGGATCGAAATTATCGACGAGCCCGTCTTTATCATCATCAAATCCGTTAAAACAAATATTCCCAACGGGATCTTCATCATAACCATCAGTTCCTGAACCTTGCAATAATTGCATAGCGCTCTCTTCATCCCATTCTCGGACAGGAACCGTACCATTCCACCAAACTCCATTATCAAGTACGTTCGGCGTTAGAGGATTATCCCAACCCGCCGGTATCGCATACAGATATTCATTCAGATTTGTGAAGGCATCCCCATCAGGATCACCAACGGATCCGTTGTCTCCACTCGACGAGAGAGGATTTAATCCATATTGCCATTCCCAACCATCAGGAAGCCCGTCATTATCGCTATCCCAATCTTGAGGTTGAGTGTTGATATAGAATTCCAGACCATATGTCAATCCGTCACCATCATCATCAGTTGAAGCCAATGCTTCCCAACTCCCGAATTCGATTGCAGAGTAGGATGAAATCAGCATTACGTATCATCGAATTATCGATAATGCTGATGGTATTGAACTGCAAAGTACTCACCCTATGTTACCTTTGGCGATTCATTAGGGTCTTAAGAGAAATGGAGCGTCGTTCGGACAGCAATTCTTCTGAAATTAAACGAGTTCGATTTCGTCATCCTCGTAACGGTCAACGCCGTCATCGATTTCTGATGTAACTGGAACTGGTATATTGTCCTCTTCAGCCGTATTTTCATCATCTTCATCATCATTGTTTAGAGCCTCGATGAGAGCCATATGAGATGCCCATCTTCGGCGGTTTAATCCACTCTGGATCCCAGCAAAAATAAGCAATATACCCACGATAGAACTGACTAGAGTCAATGGCCTAGGGTGAGTCACTTCGTTGATAATAATCGAAATAATAGAACTTAGTCCAACCGTCATGTCAACCGTTATTTTTGCAGTATAATCATCAGACCAACTCTGAGTAGTGTCAAGTGGAGTTGCAGTGACATAAACTTGGACTACGTCGCCATTATTTGCACCTGCAGGCACCCTTACCTTGAGATTGAATGTCAATTCATCAAAAGCATCGAGGACAATTAAGTTTGAACCAGACGGACCATCGACTTCGACCTCCCAGCCACTAGCTTCAACATCTGCATCGAGAAGTAATGTCATCTGTGAATTACCGAGGTTTTTAACCTTCATTTGAATTGAATAATCTTCACCTGGTTTTAATTTTCTATCAGGTGAAACCTGAACGATTTGGATATTAGGTTCATCGGCATCGATTTCAAATTCCATTGGAAGATCGAAGTATCGTGCATCCTCGCTCTCTGTATCTTCAATAATTCGGAGATATACAGTATGATTCCCTTGCTCAACTTGACTAGTAAGAGTAACGGTAACAAAGACTTCAATGAAATCTCCTGGGCCTAGCGAAACCCTTGGCACACTTTCGCCATTTTCATCTGCAATGTCAAACTGCCATTGCCCATAAGCTGAATCACGGTCAGTGTTCTCATCGAGAGTAGCCGGATTTGGAAGTCGCCAGTAAATTGAGGAATCGCCAGTAGTCATGCTGTTGATGATTCTCACTCTCATGCTAACCTCGGCATTGCCAGGGCCCGGCGAACAAAGTGATACTGAAATATGTCCGAGCGGAGAACCATCACAATCGTGTGCCACCTCTGCTCGAATACCAAAGGTACGCTGAATTGTAAATATCACTGTTGTCCGTAGAGATGCATTACCAGTAGATACTATCTCAATTTCAATCAATCCAGTATCAGGATCTTCTCTGTCGGAAGATGGTTTAATATTCAGCATCAAAATTTGTGTAGAGTGCCGGTCGAGCATAGCAGAGTGGAATGTTCCATCGCCTTCATTTTCGAGTATCCGCTCACCCGTATCGTTATCATAAACCTGAATAATTGCCTTCGAGCGCTGTAAAATATCTATTCTGAATGTATCTGAATCAAAACCAGTATTAAAAATTTCAAGTAAAAATGGGTTAAATTGATTGTACTCAACATACCGAGGAATCGTGTAATCTACTGAATCGGGATGACTAGAGTTGGCAATTGGTATGTCATGATCCTCTGACCAAACAGAAATATCAGGAGGTTGAAATACATCAATTTTCTCAATATCAATCAACAAAGTATCCTGATGAACGACGGTGATGATGCCATTGACCTCGGCTTCAGCAACGGCCCTGATTTCGATACTCTCAGGAGTCCCTGTGAGATCGTCTGGTGCTTGAAGGGTCAGAATCGGATTAAGAATATCTCCTCCTGCATCGAGTTCGTACTTATTTGACTCGGAATCGAATTCAACTAACCACGAGCCACCCAAATTTGTCATCACTTCGAGTTCGACGGTCATTGATTTCGTAGAATCGCCGCGGTGAACTAATTGTAGTGGAATTGGCGTGATTTCGTTAGGAGCGATATATTCGGTTTGGCGATTTAATCGGTGGTTGATAGAAACGCCAAACTGATGCATTTCGACAGGGTCATGGTCGATAAGTACGTGGTTACCTTGAATATCAGTTATCTCTAACTCAACAGTATATTCTCCAGCCGGTAAACCACTTGGGTATGTCCAAAGATAATTGCCGAAAATTCCTTCAGTAGTATCTTCAATATCTGGATCATCATTAGTGATTATGTGATCGATTCGATAAATACCTTGCGGGTCTCTCAAAATTAATCTGATAGTATCGATATCATATCGGCCGAAAGAGCTCTTCACATCGAAAGTGAATTGCATCGAGCGTTGTTCCAGTATATCATTCGGAAACCATTCCAATTCACCGCCTTCTGCTAATTCTGCTCCTTCACGTTGCAATAATACCAAGCTATTTGAGAGAGCATTTGCCTCTACTTCTATCTGTGAATAACGATTGGTTTCATCATCGATTTCATTCCATGCAACTTCTGCTGAGCAACTAGAGCCTCCGGGGAACGAACCGCCATCGCAGCCGGTCATTTCGGCTGAAATCGATATCTCGAATATCGCCTCTTCAGGTATTGTAAAAAATTCGATGGCGCCCAAATCGACATCAAATGATTCGTGGTCAAAATTGCAGGAATTCATGATACCGGCATTACAAGCTGCTGTACTCCAAGATGTCGAACCTATTTGGCTTCCAGCTGCTTCGATGTTTATCGTCCACTCAACTTCTGAATTGCTGGGCCCTACGGCCTTCAAAAATAGATTGAGCGGGAGGAAGTAATCTCCAGAACTTGAACCGTGCTGTGGTCGACCATAAATATCCAAAGTGGAAAGAAGATCTTTCGTTCTGAATTCAACATCCTCATCCAATGCACTGGCAGTCTCTTGCCCACCTGATTCAGGAACTTTCGTCGTAAGAACGCCTTCACCATCAGATGTTGAATCACCCGCAGCGAAATAAAGTGTGTAGAGTTTCAAACTTGGACTTTCACCAGCATGGTAAGAAATCTCATCATTCAACTCTGATGTTTCCACTGTACTCAGAAATATTGGCAATAGCATCAAGAAAGCCAAAAGCACGGCAATTTGAGCAGAATTACCACTCGAATCTTGCATGCTGCGCACTTTCATGCTCAATCCGCCGTTCTCGGGGTGTTAAAGCGTTCGCGTAAAAAGTCCATGCCTTGCATCGATTATCCTACTCATTCGAGCCGCGCGATTCAAGAATACAAGCCGACGGCGAGAGCGTGCAGGGGTACCCGAGTGGTCAAAGGGGCCGGACTTAAGCTCCGGTGGCAAGGCCTTCGTGGGTTCGAATCCCACCCCCTGCACCAAAGACAAAAATTCGAGTCTAGGAAAAAATCACTTCATCCGAGTCATCGAACAACCTAATCGACCATCACCATCGAGCACATCCAATTTGGTGATTACAACGCTCGCTGCATCGACTGCTGTCGGCTTCATTATTAAATCCAATATTCTATCTGCTAGAGTCTCCAAAAGTGCAACGCGATTCGCTGCTAAAACCTGATCTAGAATATCAATTAAATACTCATAATTGAGTACGTCGTCAATCTCATCTGATTTAGTCGGTATCGCGCCACCAATCATCGCATAAATGTCGAAGCGAACACGCTGCAGTGCCCCGATTTCATAATCGTGGATACCAATGTCAACCTCGCGGATAATATCTTCCAAAAACAGCGAGGTTGCACCTTGGTTTGCTAACAATAATTGCATGATTGCTTCGTTATGGCTAGTCATATGGTTTCACTCCGTCTCAAAAAGAACATCCCGGGCCCTTGCTAAGAACCTCTCCCCTGAGTCAACAAATAGGACTTGCCCTGTAACCGCACGGGCATTCAAAAGATAGTTTACAGCATCAGCAATATCATCAGGTGTAGGGCCGAAACCTAGAGGGGTTTCGGCACTTGCTCGGGCAAAGCCCGCTTCACTTTGATCAGAACTCGCCAATGTGTGGCCCGGAGCAACAGCATTGACACGAATTTGGGGGGCCAAACCACGTGCAAGAGCATCGGTAAGACCGAGTAGAGCATAGCGCGAGGCAGTATAGGACAGATAATCGGGATTCGGTTCGAAAATTTTCTGATCTAGCACATTGACAACACTTGCATTACCTCGCTCCGGAAGGCTTGATTTTAATGCCTGAATAAGCAACATAGGAGCCTTCGCATTTACATCCATATGAGAATCCCAATTGTCGGAATCGATTGAATCAATATCATCGTGAACAAACATTGACGCATTGTTTACAATACCTTGCAGTGAACCGAATTTTTTGATTGATACAGCGATTAGATTTTGGACAGAAGAGGAATCGGAAAGATCTGCTTGAATACACATTGCAGACGAACCAATTGCATGAACTTTTGCAGCTGTATTCTCTGCTTCGTCGGGCGAGTTACGATGATGGATAACAACATCATATCCCGATCGAGCCAGTGAGAGGGAAATTGCCCGTCCGATACGCTTCGCCCCACCGGTGACCAAAATTGCACCTCGCGACATAACTCGCCGAGTTATCCTTGTGCTTTCACCTCTTGGATTCAAATCTACCTACATTCTCAAGGAGAATAGTTTTCATCCAATGGCTGTCCCTTTGAATCGATGACGGGACCCCTCCCTCTGAGCAGCGACCAAAATTCAGCCGTCAATCATTCTGATAAGTTTCCTAAACCAAGTGCCTCTGAGCGTCGAAAAGCATTGAGAAAACGCCTTCCCCCTTGGTTCAAAACCGCCCTACCAACCGGAACTTCTCAGTTGAATTTTAACAAAACGAAATCAAATGTTCAGGATTACGGATTAACAACGGTTTGTGAGGAAGCGCGATGCCCGAACATTCACGATTGCTGGGGTCGAGGCACTGCTACGTTCATGATCGCTGGTGAAGATTGCACCAGAGGTTGTAAATTCTGTGCAGTCAATACAAAAAAATTGCCAGCACCACTAAATCAAAATGAGCCGCAAGAGTTGGCAGAAGCAATCGAATTGATGGGGATTTCTCACGCAGTAATCACCGTAGTCAATCGAGATGATTTGCAAGATGGTGGGGCCAGCCATTACCGTGATTGTTTACTAGAAGTCAGCTCACGCACACCGAATGTGGGTCTCGAACTTCTTTGCTCTGATCTCGATGGTAACCACGATGCCCTAGCTATCCTGCTCGAAGATTTACCAATCCGAGTTTTCGCTCACAACGTCGAATGCGTTCCACGTTTGGATAGTGTTGTTCGTGATAAGCGGGCATCTTTTTCTCAATCTCTGAAAATTCTCGCCGAGGCACATCGTCTTCGACCGGATTTACGCATCAAATCAAGTTTGATGGTTGGCCTCGGAGAAAACGACCACGAAATCATTGACGCCATGCAACTTCTACGCGATACTGGTGTTGACATGATTACCCTCGGACAATATTTACAACCTAGCGATAGACATCTACCAATCGATCGCTTTCCCGAGCCGAGACAATTCGCAGAATGGGATGCTGCGGCTCGGAAAATGGGATTCAAAGCAGTTGCTAGCGGACCATTAGTCCGCTCATCTTACAGAGCAGGATTACTCTGGGAAGAAGCGGAAGGAGGAGAACCGGTGGTAACAAAAGATTCCACTGGTTCTGCAGTTAGCCACTTGAGAGGTCAGGTCGAAAGCGTGGTCTCAACATGCCAAATAATATGAGTGAGAAGCAGGTGTTAGGAATATGGCAGGAAAGGATGCGGCGGATTCACCAATTCACATCCCATCCACTCCATTTAGACCTGGAGATATCTCGACATTTGAGCAATGGACTGCAAAGCCGACTGACCTTTCGATGCCAGCAATAGATTGTTCAGCCGAAGAGACTGCAGAACACGCGGCTGGACTGATACGAGTTTTATCCGATGACAATATTGCCAGTGGTGATTGGAATCGGAACCTTTCTGCAGAAAATTTGCGCCTCGGCCTCGAACATATGGTCAGACTACGAATTTTTGATGACCGGATGATGAAAATGCAACGAACAGGGAAACTCTCCTTCTACATGCGTTCCCTCGGCGAAGAGGCGGTCGCCATCGCCCAAACGATGGCACTCGAAAATCAAGATTGGATTTTTCCATCTTACCGACAACCAGGTGCACAATTCGTCCGTGGAAGGGATATGGTGAGTATGATATGTCACTGCATCGGCAATGAAGAAGATAATGTCAAGGGCAGACAAATGCCGGTTCATTATACATGGAAAGATGGCAGATTCATATCAATTTCTAGCCCTGTTGGAACACAATTTAGCCAATCTGTCGGAGTAGGATTAGCCTCGCAGTACAAAGGATTAGATGAAGTGACAATTTCATGGATTGGTGAGGGTTCGAGTTCTCAAGGAGATTATCATTATGCTCTGAATTTCGCTGGAGTTTTCAAAGCTCCAGTAATATTAAACACAGTAAATAATCAATGGGCAATTTCTTCGCACGTCAACGTTGCTACGGCTGGCAAAAACTTTGCAATTCGCGGTATCCCCTACGACCTCCCTAGTTTTCGGGTTGATGGAAATGATTTCCTTGCTTTATATTCGGTTACAAAATGGGCTAGAGAACGGGCAGCAGCAGGATTGGGTGCAACCCATATTGAGGTGCTGACATATCGCGCTGGGGCTCATAGCTCCAGCGATGACCCATCAAGATATCGACCGCAAAATGAAGCGCAATGTTGGCCTGGTGGCGACCCGATTGAGAGGTTGAAATCACATCTTATCGAGATCGGTGAATGGAGCAATGAACAACAGAATTCACTTGAAGAAAAAATTGATTCTGAAGTCATGAGCGCATACAAGGAGGCGATCAAGTTTGGTGATTTGGCTAATGGACCATATCCATCTTCAGACCACATTTTTACTGAGGTTTACGAAACCGTTCCTTGGCACCTTGAGGAACAACGTAAGGAAATGAAACGTTGGAGGGATGCTTGATGGTTAACATGAACATGGTTCTGTCAATCAATTCTGCTTTGGACATCATGCTCGAGCGAGATAATGACATGATTGTTTTCGGCCAAGACATCGGTTATTTCGGCGGTGTTTTCCGTACTTGTGATGGCTTACAAGAAAAACACGGTAAACATCGAGTCTTCGATGCGCCGCTCGCCGAAGGCGGCATCGCAGCAATGGCTTTCGGGATGGGCATCAACGGACTTCGCCCCGTTTTTGAAATTCAATTCGCTGACTATATTTTCCCAGCATATGATCAAATTGTCAATGAAATAGCGAAGATTCGCCACCGATCGGGTGGTGAATTTACTTGCCCTGTCACCATTCGCACGCCCGCCGGTGGTGGAATCAAAGGGGGTCACCACCATTCCCAATCCCCGGAGGCCCAATTTACTCATACTCCAGGATTAAAAGTAGTTTATTGCTCAACTCCATACAATGCGAAAGGATTGTTAATTAGCGCGATCGAATCAAACGACCCCGTTGTTTTCTTCGAACCAAAACGCTGCTACAGAGGTCCTTTCTACGGTGACCCACACAATGTCCCGACGTGGAAGGATCACCCGGAAGCAGAAGTTCCAGAATCATATTACAAAATTCCATTAGAGCAAGCGAGAATAGCAATGAGAGGCGATGCTTGTACTGTTATTGCTTGGGGAGCGATGGTTCACGTTGCAGAACAAGCGATTCGAGATTCAGGCGTAAATTGTGAATTAATCGACTTGCAAACCCTTGTCCCATGGGATCGAGAAACAGTAACTGAATCAATAAAGAAAACAGGTCGTTGTGTAATCGTTCATGAAGCTCCCAAAACCAGTGGGTTTGGAGCAGAAATGGTTGCGTCGATTCAAGAAAGATGCTTTTACCACCTAGAATGCCCAATCGAGCGTGTGACCGGTTGGGATACTCCTTTCCCTCATACAATGGAATGGGATTACATGCCAAGTCCTGCTCGGATAGCCGAGGCAATACACAAAACTCAGGGGTCTTAAGAATGCCAAATTATGTTTTTAAATTACCAGACATAGGAGAAGGAGTTGTCGAAGGCGAAGTTGTTTCGTGGCATGTTTCAGTTGGAGATTCGGTAAAAGAAGATGCTTCTATCGTTGATGTCATGACAGATAAAGCAACGGTGACTATTCCATCTCCAACCAATGGTGTGGTAACTTTACTCCATGGTGATATCGGGGATATGGTTCCAGTCGGTGGCGCTCTAATTGAATTCTCTACAGACGGTGCCACTGCAACTGAGCCCGCTCCATCAGTACCCGATCCGAGCCCTGATCCAGATTCTAGTCCAACTCCACAAGCGTCTGTTCCAACAGTACCATCCCCTACACCAAAACCAACTCCAATTGTAAAGCCAACACTCACACCGAGCCAATCTCCGGTTCCAGTTAGCACAAATACATCTAGCCGAGTGCTTACCAGCCCTGCGATTCGTCGACGTGCTCAAGAATCCGATGTCGATTTATCATTAGTATCTGGAAGTGGTCCAGCGGGCAGAATCCGCCATGCAGATCTAGATGCTTTCCTTGCAACAGGGGGCTTGATGTCTGGAGCTGCACCTACAAATTACTCATCCAGAAGAACTGGAATTACCGAAATCAAAATTGTCGGCTTGCGCCGTAAAATTGCCGAACAAATGGTTGTCTCAAAATTCTCGATCCCTCATTATTCCTACTTTGAAGAAATCGACATTACAGAATTGGAAGAATTACGCCAATTCCTCAATTCTACTCGCTCAGAAGGCCAACCAAAATTGACATATTTGCCTTTCATGATGTTGGCATTAGCCAAAATTATGCCAAATCATCAGGAGTGCAATGCAACTTATGATGAGGCCGCAAATACTGTCACTCAATTCGAAGCGGTTCATTTGGGCATTGCTACTCAAACCAATAGAGGCTTGTTTGTTCCCGTCGTAAAACACGTTGAAGCGATGGATGTTTGGGGTGCTGCAGCTGAGATGCAGCGGGTTTCTAGTGCTGCAAGAAATGGAACCGCTAATCTCGATGATCTCAGCGGTTCAACCTTCACTATTACGAGCCTTGGCAGGGATGGTGGATTAGGCGCGACACCGATCATCAACCATCCTGAAGTTTCAATACTCGGCGTCCATAAAGCTCGCGAAATGCCAGTTGTTCGAAATGACAAAATTGAAATTCGCCGAATCATGAATATTTCCAGCTCTTTTGATCATCGAATCGTCGATGGTGCGAACGGTGCTGCATTGATTCAATCGATGAAAAAATTACTCGAGCACCCAGCTCTAATTTTCATGTGAGGTGATAATATGTCAGCAAATAGAAAATGTCGCGTATTGGTTGTGGGGGCAGGCCCAGGTGGCTATGTTGCTGCAATTAGGGCAGCACAATTAGGTATGGATACAATCATAGTTGAATCTGATAAAACCGGCGGAACATGCCTTATCCGAGGGTGTATCCCGAGTAAAGCCATTATACATGCAGCAGAGCGTTTTGAGAATCTTGGGAAGCATTCATCTGAAGTTGGACACATGGGGATTTCAATAACTGGAGATACAGATATCGACATGGCGGCTTTAGTCGATTGGAAAGATTCTATAGTCAACCGTTTGAACAAAGGTGTTGAGTCACTTCTGAAAGCATCTGGTGCTGAATTAATCAAAGGCTGGGCGACATTTTCCAGTGCAAAACAATGCATCGTTGAAACCTCTGATGGCTCTATCACAATCGATGCAGATAACGTCATTATCGCAACTGGATCGAGTCATATAGACTTACCATTCATGCCTTGCGACGAGGAATTTATAATCTCATCAACCGGTGCTCTCGACCTACAGAAATTGCCTAAGAAAGTTGCCGTAATTGGCGGTGGATATATCGGCTTAGAATTAGGTTGTGCTCTATCAAGATTAGGATCTGAAGTCACTGTAATCGAAGGCATGGATTCAATTCTAGCAATAATGGACAAAGAAATTCGTCGACCTGTGGAAATTTGGCTAAAGAAACACAAGGTAGTAGTTCACACACAAGCGATGGCGAAAGGTGCCGTTGTGAAAGGCAAAGGCGTATCTCGAAAAGTACACATGACCTTTGAGAAAAACGATGAGGAACAAACGATAGTTGTCGACAAGGTACTCGTTACCGTGGGTCGGCGCCCGAATACCAAAGGTTGGGGTTTAGAAAACATGGGTGTCAGAATGGATTCCTCTGGCCGATTCATAAGAATCGATGATAAATGTCAAACCTCAGTCCCTGGAATCTATGCAATTGGAGATGTAGCTGGCGACCCAATGCTCGCTCACAAGGCGAGCGCCCAGGGTGAATTGGTCGCCGAAGTTATTTCTGGTGAAAAACGGTCCTTCGATAAAGTAGCGATTCCTGCAATCATTTTCACAGAACCAGAAATCGTCTCGGTTGGCCTTTCTCCAAATGAAGCCAAAGAGGCCGGTGAAGAAATTATTACTGGGAAGTTTCCACTCGCTGCAAACGGCCGAGCATTAACACTTGAAGCCGAGAAAACGATGGGGTTCATTCGTGTCACAGCGCGAAAATCTGATCATGTAATCCTCGGCATACAAGCCGTTGGCAGCCACATTGCTGAGCTCCATGGAGAATTCATTCTCGCTCTTGAAATGGGTGCACTGCTCGAAGATATTGCAGACACAGTTCACGCTCATCCAACAATGACTGAATCCTTCCACGAAGGGGTTCTGAGGACGCTCGGACATGCGATTCACATATCTTGAGACTGATTATTATGAGACCACTCAGAATACTTAGAGCGGGTGTTGAGGAACATGAAATCATTTCTGAAACGATGCGAAGAATGCAACAACAACGCATCGACAACGAGATTCCAGATACACTAATTCTCGTCGAACACCCAGAGATAGTCACCATCGGCCCAAAAGCGATTAGAGATGGTGTGAATGTAGATGGATACCCCACATCAGTTGTTGACCGAGGGGGAGGAATGACCTATCATGGCAAAGGACAATTGGTTGGTTACCCAATTATCAAATGGGAAAATGATGAGCAATCAGTTCGAGGCATTATCAATAAAATCGAAAATTGGATGATGGCTGCATTCGAAGATTGTGGGATAGATGGTTATCGCGATGAGAGGATGATGGGAGTTTGGCTGGGTGGATACAAAGTCGCCTCGATTGGACTCGCGTTCAAACACTGGGTTAGCAGACACGGCTTTGCCATCAATTACAACATCCCTGCAAATCGAATCGAATCATTACCATGTTGCGGATTGAATACAGGGATGACAACATCTCTTTCTCGGCTTGGCCATTCACATGACCTTGAAGGTCGAATTATTGATCGCATTCGACTCGAAGAGGCCTTACTAGTTACCTGCGAGCAATACCTCAATCGCTCCCCAATGATTCCGATAGATTGGAATGCTGAGTTGAATATACAAGGGATGTGACTAATTGAGCACCCGACCACGAAGAAGTGAATATGCAAAATATTGGGGACTTGACCCTAATATCACATTTCTAAACCACGGTTCATTTGGTGCCTGTCCTACTGAAGTTTTAGAATACCAATCAAAATTACGATTGCAAATAGAAAAGGATCCAGTTCGGTTTTTTGAATATGAATGTCTGCCATTATGGCACGATGCCATCGAGTCTCTATCAGGATTCATAAACGCAAATCCAGAAGGGATGACATTTCAAAACAATGCAACTGCGGGTGTAAATTCAGTCCTTCGAAGTTTGAAATTCGAACGAGGAGACGAAATAATCGTTCCAAATCACGCCTACCAAGCCTGTTGGAATGCTATAGAATTCACCGCGAAACGATGGGGTGCAAAAGTTATCGTCGTCGACATTCCATTCATTGTCGAAGAAGATGACCAAATAATTGAATTGATTTTGACAGCAATCACCGAACGAACGAAATTAGCATTAATTGATACTGTCACAAGCCCAACTGGAATGAGAATGCCATTTGAGCGGCTAGTAACTGAAATTCAAGGCCGAGGTGTCGATGTGCTCCTCGATGCAGCCCACGGCCCAGGAATAGTCCCCTTAAATCTCGAGAAACTCGATGTAGCATACATGACAGGAAATTGCCATTCTTACACATCAGAGAAGACCGGAAATTACTGATTAAACCACTAAACATTAGTCACGGTTATTCGGCTGACCTAAATGCTCAAGAAAAATTCAGGTTCGAATTTGATTGGACTGGAACCCAAGACCCTACGCCTTGGTTGTGCATTCCAAAAGCCATCGAATCACTCGGCTCTAAAGTCGCTGGAGGTTGGCCAGAGATTCTTGAAAGAAATCAAAAACTCGCAATCTATGGTAGAAAATTGATGTGTGAGGCACTTGGAAGTGAGCCATCAATCCCAGAATCGATGGTGACTTCTTTGGCGGCAGCTGAAATTAGTTCAAAGATGAAAACGAAAGATGAAAATCTCCAATTCGACCCTCTACATACATCATTGTTTGAAGATTACGGAATACAAATTCCAGTTTGGCATTGGCCTCATCATAACACTCGCTACATCCGATTATCTGCCGCATTATATAACGGAGAAGAGGAATATCAGTATCTTGCTAAGGCACTCAAAGAGAGCCTTTGAACAATAACAATCATTGAAGTCCACCTGTTGAGAGGAACCATCATGCCAGAAGTTGTCGTTGCCATTACCGGCGCATCCGGAGCCAGATATGGTGTCCGCCTAGTCGAGACATTAATTGAAGCTGGTTGGCAAATACGACTTATTGTTACCGGAGCTGGTGCAATAAATTTAGACTTAGAATGCCAATTAACACCTGATGATTTAGGTGAAATTGAAGGTGTTACACTAGAAGAAAATGATAATCTGGCGGCACGCTCCGCTTCAGGTTCAGCAAAAATCGATGCTTGTGTTGTCTGTCCTGCATCTGGCACTACAATAGGGAAAATTGCAGCTGGAATTTCGGACAACCTCGCTACCCGGAGTGCATTGGTTGCGTTGAAAGAAAGAAGAAAATTAATCCTAGTTCCACGCGAAACACCCTATGCCACTCCGCATCTTGAAGCGATGGCAAAAATGTCAGCGTGGGGAGTCGTAATTCTACCTGCAAGCCCAGGATTTTATCATAATCCAACGACGATTGAAGAGATTGTCGATTTCGTCGTAGCGAGAATTCTCGACCAAATGGGAGTTGAACACACTGTTGGAAAAAGGTGGTCAGGGGATGAGATCTGATGACCGATAATGAAAATCGAGCTGAGGAAACTACTGAAAATTTAAAATTTCAAACGATTATTTCTCAGATTTTTTCATTGCCTGTTCCCGTACTCGCAGTAACTGTATTATTACTCCTCGCGAGTACGGCAGGAACTGTACTTTATGCGGATGAAATCTCAAGATGGATAAAAGGAGAACCAGATTACAAATTAATTGAGTTCGATTCGGGAGAAGCGAGAGGGTATGCCCAATCCTTAGTAGATCTCGGGCACCCAGAGTGGACTGGTCGAATGTCTGGAACCGCTCAAGAAACTGCAACTGCGGAATTCATCCGAGAAAATTTCTCGAAAATGGGGTTAGATACGACCCTGGAAGAATTTGATGTCCCGATGTTCGTAATCGGTGATACTCCACGATTATCGATTTGTACACCTGGCACAATTGGCTTCATTCCAGGTGGGGCACCTTGCTCGAGTGCAGATTTCAATCGTGACGAAACTGAATTTACACACCGTGAAGATTTCGTTTTGCAAGGTTATTCCGGCTCAACGAATATCCGATACCAAGAAAATATGGATGTTTATGATTTAGGTAATGGTAGTGAAGAAGCAGATTGGGAATCAGTTAACGGCGCTGTCGCCCTAGTTCATATGGTATCGGAGACTGAATCAAATACAGTGTTATTTGAACGAGCAGGGATGGCCGGACTAGAGGGATTAATACTTATCAATGAACGTCAAAACTGTGATGAACTTGTCTCTGATGATTGTGTACCATATTTCAAATCAGTTTCGATTTCATCACTATCTCAAATTCCAGAAAATCTCGGATTCATCATGGTCTCGAAATCGGTAGGTCAAACTCTTGTCAATGAATTGGTTAATGGTGAAGCGAGGATATCATTTTTCACCGATGTTGTCAATACTGGTGAAGCGACGATATATGTTCCATGTGGAATTATCGAAGGAAAGTCAGAATCGCTAATCATCATTGGTGCACATCATGATACGGTTTACAATGGACCGGGAGCGGTTGACGATACATCAGGGACATCTACCGTAATGGAAATTGCAAGACAATTCGGGCTAATGGAAAGAGAACTTGGTAAACCCACGCATACAATTTACTTCTGTACTTGGGGTGGCGAAGAAGAAGGGCTATTTGGCTCATCAGAATGGGTTTCAAAACATCAGAGCAGGTTACATGAAAATTTACGATTATATGTTAATTTAGATATGAATCATGTCGATTCAGAAAGAAATGATGGAGTTACTTTATTTGGAAATTCGAAGGCAGATGTTGAGTTAATATCAGGGATAACTAAAGTTTTCAAACGAGAAAATCAAGAACTGGCAAATTCTTATGAAATAAGGATTAATAAATTGTCCAGCGATGATATGCCATACAATTCTGATCATGCGCCTTTCGTTTATGAAATCGACCCACAGGAAGCCGATGGAAAGGACTACGGAAGAGCTGTTGTATGTTATGGATCAGGTTCCGCTGAGTACCACACATATCTCGATGGCATGGATAGATTCAATGAAGAAAGCCTAGCAGTTTCCGGAATTATTTATGGCAGTCTTGTCAGATATCTCGCTTGGGGCGAGAAATAATTTTGACTAAATTTACATTTGCTCTGGCGATTCTATTCCCAATAGTTCGAGACCAGTATTGAGAATTCTAGCTGTTAAATCGCAGAGAGCCAATCGACTGAGTTTTACTGATTCTTCTTCAGCAATTAACACATGGCAATTTTCGTAAAATGCTGCGAAAGATTGAGCGAGTGAATGAAGGTAAGTCGCCAATCTATGTGGAAGGTATTTCTCACATGAATCATCGAGTGCTTCTGCAAACCCAATGATGCTTCGACCGAGTGCAAGTTCGCTCGGCTCAACTAGATTGATTACAGATTCTCGAGTTGATTCTCTTTTAATTCCTGATTTCTTGAAAATTGAACAAATTCTCGCGTGAGCATATTGCAAATATGGAGAAGTATTTCCTTCAAAAGATAGCATTTCATCCCAATCAAAGGTGTAATCTTTGGTTCTATCTGAAGATAAATCTGAATATTTAACCGCGCCGATTCCAATCATTCTAGCAATCTTGGCACGCTCTGATTCAGTTAATTCTTGATTTTTCTCAGCAATTACAGCATCAGCACGCAAAACAGCCTCATCGAGTAAATCTTTCAAACTGATAGCAAGACCGCCTCGGCTAGCTAATTTTTTCCCATCGGTGCCAAGTACCATACCAAATGGAATGTGTACTGCCCGAACTGATTCGTCCATGAATCCAGCGTTTCTAGCCACTTCGAAAACCATAGCAAAATGCTGCTTCTGCTCCTGACCAACGACATAAAGGAACTCTGAACTACCAATATTTTCGACACGGTCAATTATACAGGCCAAATCAGTTGTAGCATAATTAAAGCCGCCATCTCCTTTACGAATAATCAGAGGTAAAGGCTCACCTTCACGATTCACCCAACCCTCTGGGAAAACAACTTCCGCACCTTGACTAAACTCTAGTAAATTTGCTTGCTCGAGACGAGCAACAACTTCAGGAAGAAGTATTTCGTACTTCGATTCACCTGCCAAATCTTGATCGGTTAGCAAAACGCCTAATTTTTGGTATACATCGTTGAAATGGACTAGTGAAATATCTACGAGTTGTTGCCATAATTCTAGCGTATATTCATCACCGGATTGTAATTTAACAACACGATTTCTTGATTTTTTAGCAAAATCTTGATCCTCGTCAAATTTTAAGCGGGCTTGCTTGTAAAATGACTCGAGATCAATATCTTCGACAGCAACCGATTCCAATTCGAGATAATGCTCGATAAGCATTCCGAACGGCGTCCCCCAATCTCCGATGTGGTTTTCGGGAACTACATGATGGCCTTTGTAAGTTAACATTCGATTTAGAGCATCACCGATGACAGTTGATCGGAGATGTCCTACATGCATTGTTTTAGCAACGTTAGGTGAAGAATAATCTATGACGATGATTCGTTGTTTTTCGATGTTGACTCCGAATTTGTCATCTGATGCGACATTGGCAACTGCATTTTCTAGCCAATTTTGAGTGGCGGTAAAATTGAGAAATCCGTTTATCGAATCAACTTCAGCAATCGATGAAATCTTGTCACGGCAGGAAACTGAAATTTCTTCGGCGATGGCGACCGGGGATTTTTTCAGAACTCTTGCAAGTGAATGGCATGGCATGGCCACATCACCGTGAGTGGTGTCCGTAGCTAGGGTGAGAAGAGGGGACCAATCCGATTTGTCGATGCCCAAATCATCCATAACTTCAGCCAAATTTTGACGGATTGATGTGACAATGTCTCTCATACCACTACCTCAAGTCCATGCATATCTCAACATAGCAGCGATTCCGCCGAAGGAGCCATAAAGCGTATCACCTTCTTCAGTATCGAGAGAAATTAGTATTACTTTCGCAGAAGTATGGCCAGCTAAAGTACTCAATTCATCAATTAAATCCAGGGTTTTCTCGGGGTTTTCACGAATATCATCAGTTCCACATTCGGGACAACTTGGAATTTCCGTACGCTTGTTCTGTGTGGTTTCCCAACTATGGGAACAACGTCGACAACCCCATGTCACACGCCGCTTATTGAGTCCTTCAGAAAGAAGAAGCGTTGCAACCGCTCCTTGATCAAGCGCAGCTCGTACCATCATTTCGCCATAAGTTGCTTTGGGATGTGCTTGCATTACTTCTCTAAGGAAACCATCAACTAAATTGCGCTCGGCATCGAGTTCAATCTGGTCCATTAATCCACCCGCTCGTTGAACTAATTCTCGCAACCCAGAATCATTTGAATAACCTACATCGAAATGTGGCTCACGAATTAGTTTACGAATTTCATGGTGAAAATAATCATTTTTCACTACGAAATCCTTTGTCGCACCGGGACCACCGATGATGATTCCTTTCAGATCCTCAATCATCGGCAACCAATATGCACAGGCACGCTCTGCAGATTTTTTGAAGAAATTATGAGCTGCTTCTTCAATTAGCCGCTCAAATCTTTGAGCTGACTGACCACCTCTGCCGTGCTTTGAAGGAACTTGGGACGTAATGTGTTCTTGACAATGCAGACGTTTGCCAGAAGCCAGCCCGTATGTTGACTCGGAACGGTCTATTACGAATAGACCATATGCTGTTCTATCGATTAGCATATCTTCAAGCTGGCTGGCTTCAAAGGTAGAATCACATCGGTATCGGAATGATGTGAACGGCTCAGGTGGATCATCGACAACGATACTAACCAAGCGGGTTTTGTTATTTCCAACAATCACATGACCTACGAAAAGTGCAATGCCTCGATCACCCGGAGTTTTGTATCGATTTAGTGTTGAAATCGCTGATTCAATTGCATCAGTCACATGTTTTTTAGTAGATTTCGATTTGATATTAGCGGCCTGACCAGCCTCTTGAGATAATTGCTGGCGCACATCATGTATCATTCTCTCAGGAGGAATAATTACAGTTACTAATTCGGTACCCATACCACGCATATTCCGAACCTCTTCGAGTATCTTCCTCATACGTAATTTACGCTGCTGAACCTCCAAGTCATCAGACATACTGTACCCTCCTGCTAATTGCCATTGAATACGGCATTTCAACCCTTCATCCCAGACATAGCGTAGGCATTGATAGGTAGTAGGCACGCCCAGTGTTCGATGGTCTGCATAGTCATCGCCCTTGGTGGCAGTTTACTTCGTTAGAGGAACTAATCATCATTATTCGCGATAGGGTTTCTGCTGGTGATAGGATTGGCTTGGTTATCGGCGGCGGTGCTCCTGCTAGAGAAGGAATTGACCTAGCCCGACCATTGATTGATGATGTACATCACCTCGACAAAATTGGAATTGCAGCGACTCGATTGAATGCAACAATTGTCCGCGAAGTACTCTCCGATGCCGGAGTTTCCGTATCAGGAACAATCCCCCGAAGAGTCGATGAAGCCGTTCAACTTCTCGAATCTCGTCCAGTTGTCGTGATGGGGGGGACCACTCCCGGCCACACTACCGATGCAGTCGCGATTAGATTTGCCATCGCTGCTAGTGCGAATCGATGCATTATCGCGACGAATGTCGCAAAAGTTTACTCAGAGGATCCAAGAAACAACCCAAATGCAAATGCATTTGATAAATTAACGCACGATGAATTGCAAGATATCGTTGGCCCGGACAAGCATACCATAGCAGGGAGGTCATCAGTAGTGGGTCCGGTAGGTGTTGGAGAGGCTAATCGAGCAAACATGGCCCTAAATATTCTCGATGGCCGTGAAACCAATTTAATCAAGGCAGCACTTGAGGGAAATGATTTTCAAGGCACGATAATTTTTACGGAGAGAGTGTGATGAGTAAGGCTGACAGGTACTCAAAGATGGCAACCAGAACTGCCAATCAAGCGAGAGAAGCCGCTGCGAATGCTAAAGATCGTCAAAAATATCAACGAATAATTCAAGGCATGAATATAGAATCCCACAGACATTGTGTAATCTGTTGGGCACCTATTCCAATCAAAAGTGAACCCGCAGTTTGTGCGAATAACGATTGTGTAGAGAGTCAAACGAAAAAAGAATCATCAAGAAAACGCCTGACAATAATGATGTATTTATTCCCTGGAATCGCTATTCTTCTATTCATGATTCAACTAGCAGGAGCGTCAGGTTGAACCGTAACAACCTCTGGATGTGATTTGGATGATGGTCAGACTACTTTCGGTTCTACCAGGAATTGTTGGAATTATTTGTGTTATTCTCCTACTCGGTAGTTTAGTTGGAGTTGGATTGGGTGAAGAGCGATCGACTGTCCCTATGGTCCCTTGTCTGGATGATGATCTAGACGGTTGCTTAGTCGGTATGACACCTGAAATTCAACCACCGATGATTTTCATATTACTAGATATTCAATTGACTTTTGAATGGGAGAAATATGAGGAATCATGGATTGGAGTAGTACCCTCGTCCTCTGCAGTAAATTGCCCGCCTCATGATAATGGATTAACCGATTGTACAGCCGAGGATTTCACTTTCGTCGCTGGTGGAGATAGTATTACGGATGGAAAATTCACATGGGACATGGGCACCGAAGATTATAGATTTGTTAGTGGGGGGCGAGAAGGAACAGATCTTGACGATCAATTGACCTATATTTCAACCGAGGTGAGTTTTAATCCTATTATCGAAATTATGCTCGGCTTAGTTTCATTTTTGCTCTTAGTTGGAGCCGGAGAAATGGCGTTTCCTTTGAAGAAACTCTGGAATAAGTTTAGAGACGCTTGAGTGAAGTTTCTATCGCTTGATTGAAAAACAAGAGAGTACTCGCCAATTCATGAGCAACGCATGTACAAATTGTGGTTCACCTGTCGATATTGGTGGATTGACAAAATCATATGGTGGATACGATGTATACTGTACAATATGTGGCCACACATTCCACGTTGATTAATTCAATCAAAATCACTACGTTTGCGAATTTCACCAGGAGTTCCTAATGGCTCTAGTTCGGTTTCTTGAACATGCCAATTCTCAGGTAATTTAAGTGGGTCTTCGATATTATCGGCTCCAATAATTTCAATTAATTCAGCGCGGAGTTCTTCGACTCCCTGTCCGTTGATGATGCTTACCAACCTCTCAGCATCATCTGGTGTTTCATCTAAAAGATCCGCCTTTGAATGTACAATAACAATCGGGCGTTCTGTGACTAATTCTCTCACTTCGTTGAGTAGGGAAATTTGCTCTTCGATTTGAGTCCCCCCCGATCCGGATGCATCGATAAGGAAAATTAGCACATCTCCTATGTGTTCCAAAGCTGCAATTGCTTGCATTTCGATAGCATTACGCTCGCCCATCGGCCGGTCGAGCAGCCCTGGTGTGTCGACGATTTGGTAAGCTCGTCGACGGTGTTCAAAATGACCTAAATGCAATTGTTTAGTCGTAAATGGATACGCTGCAATTTCAGGATCACCAGTCGATAATGCAGAAATTAATGCTGACTTTCCAACATTGGGCGAGCCTGCAACTACAATAATTGGTTCTGCTGAATCGACTGCTGGTAATTTACGAAGAATATCTCTCGCTTCGCCTAGCCAAATGATTTGGCTAGAAACCTGATCTAAAATCGATACCATTCTTCCATAGGCATGTCTGCGAGCCTGATGGAATCCATCGATATCACGCAAGCGAAGAATATTCTGCTGAGATTCTCCAGATATTTTTCGAACCCGCTCAGCAGCCCAATGTATGGTCCCGAGGCTTTTACGATACTCGTCGTTGCCGACCGCAGCATCAATCAAAGCTTGATCGAATTCAGAAAGAGAATTGAGGCTTGGCCACTTATCTACCCAATTCAATAGTGTTGTATCGATGACATCAGCAGAGGCTTGGACCATACGAGTCATCTGCTTTCTAACCCGATGATATTTGTCAGGATCTTCTACGAGGTCGGCTTGTTTTGAAGCCTTACGAAAAGCTTTGTCAATAATTTCTTGAGGGTAAAGAACTGTTGGAATTCGCCTCCACTCAACAACTCCCATCGTATTCCCTCACCCTGTCGCCACGACCATCCCACTTCAATTCAACAGTATGAGAGAATATTATGAATTGATATACTTCGACCCGTTTCCTTTTCTATGACTTCGTTAACCGACCCCCATGGTTGGCGAGCGTCGTGGAAAGAGAGTTGGAGACTTGCCCGATTGGGCTAGGGGTATTCACGAGACATATGGATCCCCTGAATTATCAAAACTAAAAGACATTTATCACGGTCCACTAATCGGTCGAAAATCAGGATTAAGGAAGGATGATTTGATTGAGATTTTGCTGGATGTACGAGCCCTTCCAGAAGATAGCGATCCTTGGGCTCGGGGAATGTTAATCGGAACTTCTCGAAATGTTGTCGAAATTCTTGATGAAAGCGGCCAATTTCGCTCCATTGCACGAGATGTCATCGTAGAATTAAGATTGATCACTCACCTGAGGGCGCCTTATATCGAAGACAGGGAATTGCTTACTTTCGAAAAAGAGGACATGCGCCGCCGCTCAAATCTTCACGAAGAAGCTGAGCGGCAAGCTGATGGGAATGACGATAGCCACGTATGGGATTGAAATGACTGAAGACCTCGACACTTGCGATTTATCGTCTAAAGTCTGTATTCCTTGTAGAGGCGGTGTACCTCCACTGACAGATAATGAAATGAGTAAACTAATAGTGAGTTTAGATGAAAATTGGAAAATTATCGACAGTCATCATCTGGAAAGGATTTGGAAATTTGAAAATTTCAAGCAAGCATTAGATTTCACCAACAGTGCTGGAGAAATTTGTGAGGAACAAAATCATCATGCTGATTTTGAACTAGGATGGGGTAGAGCTTTAGCAAAAATTTACACTCACAAAATCAATGGCCTAGTAGAATCAGATTTCATCCTTGCTTCTAAATTTGATAAGATTTGAGGTTTTTTGATGACACAAATTAAGAAACACATTTTTGTTTGCACAAATCAGCGTGATCCGTTGAAAGCAAGGGAATGCTGTGCAGAAAAAAATTCACTGGAAATCATGACTCGTCTCAAAAGAGCGGTTCGTGCATCTGGAATAAATGACGTGCGAGTGAACAAATCGGGTTGTTTGGATCAGTGTGAAAATGGCGTGTCGTGTGTAGTTTATCCACAAGGGATTTGGTACACCATACCCGATGATGAAGATGCAATTTCTGATATTGTAGAACACTTAGCAGATGGAAGGGTTGCTGAAAAATATTTGATGGTGAATGAATGAAAAAAGTGGTATATACAAAAATTGGTGGACCGTATTCTATAGAAATTCATGATTTTGAACCTGTAGGATTAAAACCCAATGAAGTAATGGTGAAAGTTCATCGAGCAGGGATTAATTTTGCTGATTTAATGATGAGACAAGGACTCTACGGTTCCAACCCTGATTTTCCATTTACCCCAGGATACGAGGTTAGTGGCGAAATCATAGAACTTGGAGAAGGAGTAGAAAGATTAGAAGTAGGACAGAGGGTCATAGTAATGACAGGTTTTGGTGGATATTCAGAACAAGTGGTGGCATCTACAAATAGAGTGATACCTATTCCTAATTCAATAAGTTACGATGCTGCAGCCACACTTGGCGTCACTTACGGAACAGCGTATCACATGCTCGCCCACCTCGGTAACATGAGTGAGGGAGAATCAGTCCTCATCCATCATGCCGCAGGAGGAGTGGGAACTGCTGCAGTCCAAATTTGCCAAGCATATGGAGTGACAAATATTATTGGGACCGCTAGTTCATCAAAGAAAGAATTTGTAGAGAGCCTTGGAATGCGCTTCGTGGATAGAGATTCTGAGGACTTCGTAAGAGTATGCAAAGATGCGACTGATGGTAAAGGAGTTCACCATGCTTTAGATCCGGTTGGAGGGAAACATCTGATGAGGTCATACAAGGCTCTGAGAAACGGAGGGAAACTCTACTCTTTTGGAGCTTCGGCAGCAGTTTCAGGCCCTAAAAGAAATTACTTTTCAGCATTTAATATGTGGCGCAGCACCCCTAAATTTAATCCTTTAATTATGATGAAATCGAACAAAGCAATATTTGGAGTACATATGGGTAAAATGGATGATTCTGCTGTCTTTGAAACCCATATGATGGAATTAGCGAAGATGCTTCAGCAAGGGAAAATAGAGCCAATCATAGATAGTGTCTGGAGATTCGAACAAGTTGCAGATGCTCAACAGCACATGCATGATCGCAAGAATCGAGGAAAGGTACTCCTCGATTTCTCGTGATTCACAGACCCTCAGGAACCAACATTGCGAGAATATCGGCGTTGCAGGCGAATTCGATGTCATCCGGGAGGTGGATTCCTCCTGCTCCCTAAGAAGCGCTGACCGCATCTCCGATTACATTGTAATGATCGCTTTCGATTACTGCATTCATAGTTTCTAAATCCGGCCATACACTAACTGCGATGACCCTTTCACCATCTGCGGCTAACGCCCCTCTCAAACATCCATTCTGTAATGCAAATTCAAGGAAGTTATCTTTCCAAGTTTTTGCCATTTCTTCAGTTACTTCATTCCCTCTAGTATTTACAACCCAGTATCTTGCTATTGGCATGAATTACTATCGACACAATTGAATATAACTATTCCTAAGAGAAAATCTACTGGTAAATGAGATTCACTTAATGAATAAATTTACTTCAGTTGGTTTCCATCACAATCGTACCGGGCGAGTTGCGCCGCAAGCTTGGCATTTCAGTAAAGTAGTTCTATCATCTTTGATAAATCTTGTATCAGGAGCCCTACATTGGTTACAAAGAATGTAAGTTTTCACGTATAAAACGATCTTTTCTTTGATTCTCTTAGGTGGCACACGCCCTTTTAATAATACACGAACTTGCTCGCGATTACCCGAGGTTCCCAGTTCATTAATCAGAAATTGATAAACATGGTTTGCATCACGATCCATCGCATCTACGATAGTTGAAAAATTTCTCAGAATCGTTTGATTTCCTTCAATCAAAATCTCTGGTTCAGGCATCGTCCAGCGTGAACGTTCGCTAATATTCTTAGGAATTCGCTCGCGAGCGCGCTCCAACAACGACTCGTATTCGAAGTCTACCATCAACCATCCGAGCCGAGTTCCCTTTTTCACCTCACCGGAACTAAAGCGCTCAATACCAATCGTCAAATGCTTATTCGACCAGCACTCGATATGGATGAAGCTGTGGAGGTGAAAATTGCCCGAACTCATAAAGACGCCCGACTTCCAACGAAAGGTAGTGAATTCGCAGCTGGTTGGGATATTTACGCACTGGAAGACACCGAAGTGCTCTATCGTACTGCCACATTGGTTCGTACCGGCTTACATGTCGCAATTCCTATCGGTTACGAAGGTCAAGTGCGAGCACGTTCCTCACTCGGTAAAAAAGGATTAATTCCACCGCATGGAATCGGCACTATAGATGCCGATTACCGCGGAGAATTATTTGTCATGATGACGTGGATTGGAAAGGGTGATTCATATGTAATTTCAGCTGGCGAAAGAATTGCACAAATATTGATTACACCAATTCCTCGCTCGGAATTTATTGAAGTTAAATTTGATGATTTAGGGGAAACTGAGCGAGGTGAAGGCGGTTTCGGCTCAACAGGCCGATTTTGAACTGCCTCAATAAAATCATTCAAAGAATGGCTCTATACGATAATTGATTCCCGATGGCTTGATAGATGTTGAATAATGGGAGTTAAACAATGCCACTGAGCGTTGATGAACTCCGAGCCAAAGTTGAGGCTTACAGAAGTAATGGCTTGAACACTCAACAAATCGCCGATGAACTCTCCCTTTCACAAACCACAATTCAATGGTTATCCTCGAGCAGCATCTCTACTGATGACCACCCAACCGACGTTCAAGTCGGGTGGAGATCGATTGCAGTTCGAGCCAGTCGAATTGAAGCAATTTCATACATTTTCGTCGACATTATCTATGAAGAACTCAATGCAGAAGTCGACGCTATAGTCGGCATTAGCATTAATGGAATTCCATTCGCCCAAGCGATCGCAGGTCAGATGGACCTCGATTTATCGATAAGCCGAAGTATCAATGAGGAGGAAGGTGCACATGTTTCCGAAATCTTCGCAAATGTTTCAGGAAAACGCGTCGTCGTCGTCGATGACGTCGTCTCATCCGGGACCACTCTGAAAAAAACCATTCAAAACCTTCGAAAAGCCGGCGCTGATGTCCAACTATGCCTGGTTTTAGCAAATAAATCTGAGGCAAATGCACTCGAAGGTGTGCCACTACGCGGCTTGGTTCGAGTCGTGACTGTTTGAGGGAAACATATGCATTGGGCGGATTTTACCGCACAGCGCCTACAAAAGGAACGTGGAAATAATCAAATTTTATGCTCAGGAATTACTCCATCAGGCGAGATACATCTTGGTAATTTACGTGAAATTCTCACTGCAGAAATGATTCATAGAGCCTGCCTAGATCTCGAACTAAATTCCAGATATATTTTTATCGTTGATTCCATGGACCCACTTCGTCGAATCTATCCATTTCTTTCTGACGAATATCAGAAATATATCGGCTGCCCTCTCGCCTATATTCCAGCTCCAGATAAAGATGGACAGCCCGATTCATCATTAGGCAGTTATTCTGATTATTTCCTTTCTCCCTTCCTCGATGCCCTTCAACAAATCGGGGTTCAACCAGAAATAATCATGAATCATCAATCCTACGAAAACGGGGAATTTGCTAAAAAAATTGATGGGGCAATCAAACATATGACAGAAATTCGTGAAATTATTGAAACCATTTCAGGTCGCGAATTATCAGATAATTGGTTTCCATACAATCCGATTGGATCTGACGGTAGTATGGATGGGGTCATAGTCACAGGTTATGAGTATCCATATGTTTCATGGACTGACCGACATGATATTTCTGGCCGTTCAGATATTCGCAAGAGTGAAGGAAAATTACCTTGGAGAATTGATTGGGCTGCTCGTTGGGGTTTTCATGGAATCACCTGCGAGCCTGCGGGCAAAGATCACGGCTCAGCAGGTGGTTCTTTCGACACAGGAATCCCAATATGCCGATTGCTCGGATCCGAACCACCTGGAAAAATGGTTTACGAATGGATTCAACTGAAGGGTATGGGCCCGATGTCATCCTCATCTGGAAATACCATAGGTCCCATCGAGGCTTTAGGCCTCGTTCCACCAGAAATTATTCGATATCTCATCGCCGGTTCGAAAGTTAACAAGCATATCGATTTCGATACAGGAGGTGCCCTATTTACGATGGCGGATGAATATGAACGTCTTGTCGCAAATCCACCATCAGGAGATGCTGAAAAATTATCGAAACGCCAATTAATTGCCCGTGATACTAAACTTGGCGCTTTGAGGATGAGTCAAATCATTCATGGCACCGACCCAGCAGATTCAGTTGCAGGCGTTTCGTTTCGACATCTTTCAATGTTAGCTCAAATAAAATCTGATGATGAAGGAATTTGGAATTCCCTCAGGCAAAGCTCGCACATAGATGGTATGCCTAATCAAAATCTCATCAATCGGCTCGCCCGCATGAGAAATTGGATTGAAGGACCCCATTTTCCAACTGATGCTCAAATCATCATTCAATCGGCAATAACCGAAGAAGCCCGAGATAATCTCAGCACTGAACAAAACTCCTTCTTAAGTGAATTTCAGAAGCGAATTATCGATTATGAATGGAATGAATCATCGATAAATGAGTGTATTAGAGAATCAGCAGCAGCGGTAGAAATTGGTATGCGCCAAGCATATATGGCACTTTATTGGACGATTCTAGGGAAATACTTTGGTCCAAGAATCGCTGCATTAATGTCCGAAATCGACAAAGATGAAGTAATGGCGATTTTCTCAAATTGATCCGAATGTTAACAATCTAGGCTCTGGTATTCCAAGCCTCATTTCACCTATTGCAAGAACTTCCATGCGGGCTCCTGCCATCGTTGTTACGAATGGAATATTCAATTCTACTGCAAGGCGACGCATCATATTACCATCGAGAACTGCACCACCAGTATTTCTTGGCGTATTAATGATCAAATGGATTTTACCTTGTCTCATCAAATCAAGCGCATCAGGAGTTTTTCTTTCTGTAATTCTATAACAGGTCAGAACATCTAACCCCCCTTCATCACGCAAAATCTGAGCTGTCCCTCGAGTTGCGTAGAGTTGAAATCCTAATTCAGCTAATTCACGAGCTTGCTCTATAATTGCATGCTTATCTGCATCTTTTACTGTGATGTAAACACCGCCTTCTGTAGGAACTGGTGATTCGGTCGCAAGCCTCGCTTTCAGATAAGCTGCCGAGGCTCGCTCATGACTTCCCATGACTTCTCCGGTTGATTTCATTTCGGGCCCAGGAGCTGGATCAAGGCCTCTCAATTTTATGAAAGGAAATACCGGGGCTTTGACGCATACAGCTTCGTTTTGCGGCTCGGGCACTGACATATCAACCAATTTTTCGCCAAGTGCGAGCCGTGCCGCAATCCTTGCAAGTGGAACTCCAGTGGATTTAGCTACGAATGGGAAGGTGCGTGAACCCCTCGGGTTTACTTCAAGGACGTATAACGTCTCATCTCTGATTGCGAATTGAATGTTGAAACAACCTACTATACCTAATTCAAGTCCAATAATTCTCGTCCATTTTTCAACTTCTGATATTATAGATTGAGAAATTGTCTGAGGTGGAATGAAGCAGGTGGAATCTCCAGAATGAATACCCGCTTCCTCAAGATGCTCCATAATCGCACCAATCAAAACTTCATTGCCATCACAAACAGCATCGACATCTAATTCGATAGCATTCCCTAGATATTCATCGACGAGAAGTGGCCTTTCAGGCGATAAAAATGCATCTTGCATATACGCATCTAATTGACGATTTGAGGATAGGATTTCCATCCCCCTGCCACCTAAAACATATGAAGGACGAATTAAGACAGGATATCCGATTTCACGCACTGCAGCTCTGACACCATCGGGGGTAGTTGCTGTGGTTCCATTCGGCATGCGCAATCCATTTCGTTTTGCGAATGCCTCAAATCTTTCCCTGTCACTAGCTTCGTCGACGGCCTCTGGAGATGTTCCTTCCATCACTAAATCAAGACCTAAAGTTGAGAGATGAGGGAGATTTGCAGATAATGGCAATGCCAAATTTATCGCTGTTTGGCCACCAAATTGAAGCAGTATTCCATGCGCATCTTCTCTCAATAAAATTTCACTGACCGATTCTAATGTGAGCGGATCGAAATAGAGTCGGTCACTAGTATCGAAATCGGTTGAAACCGTTTCAGGATTATTATTGATGATAATCGCTTCATGCCCGAGATCTTGTATAGCACCCACTGCATGAACACAGCCATAATCGAACTCAATCCCTTGGCCGATACGAATCGGTCCACTTCCTATTACGACGATTCGTTGCTTGGATTTTGTTGCTAATTCTGGTACATAATCGATTCCAACAGAGGTGGAACCCCCTTCGTAAGTCGCATAATAATACGGGGTAATCGCAGCGAATTCTGCAGCGCAAGAATCTACCATTCGGAATCGTGGGTGAATGCTTAATTCGTGACGCCTTCGAGTGACTGCAATTTGATTATCCCCCTCTTGTAATGTGCTGATACCACCCGAAGGAAACCCTAGAAGTGCATCGGCGATATGAAGGTCACTGAATCCTAACCCTTTCCATTTTCGCATTTCCACCTCGGGGATATTCGAGGCGACTAGACCTACTTCACCAGCTGCACGAATTTCGGTTTCAATTGCAGCCATTTTCTCAAATCGATGAAGGAACCATCGCGTGACTCCCCCTGTTAAATCTCGAACATCGTCTATTGAATAACCGCGGCGGAAGGCTTCGAAAAGCGCACCCATTCTTCTATCGGTTGGAATTCTCAACCAATCTTCAAGCAGGGCTTCAGGTAATGCTTCAGATGCTCGCGCGTCCATTGTCTCACCACCAGAGGCATCGGCCATAGTTAGCGGACGAGGATGTGGCGCCCCATATTCGAGAGAAGCCCATGCTTTCAGGAATGCTTCCTCGAAGCATCGGCCAATCGCCATCACTTCACCGGTTGATTTCATCGAAGTTCCGATAGTGCGATCAGCTGTACGGAACTTATCGAATGGCCAGCGCGGAATTTTTACAACACAATAATCTAGTGTTGGCTCAAAAGCGGCAGTAGTTCCTTCTCCTGTAATTGGATTCGGCAATTCATCGAGAGTGTATCCGACCGCAATGAGTGCTGCCATTCTCGCGATTGGATATCCAGTCGCTTTACTCGCCAACGCAGAAGACCGAGATACACGAGGATTAACTTCTATAACTCTGAAATCACCGGTATTTTGGTCGACGGCGAATTGTACATTACATCCACCTTTGATATTCAGTCGTCGAATTAACTTCAACGCTGCATTTCGCAAACCCTGATGGTCACGGTCAGAGAGAGTTTGTTGCGGAGCCACAACGACCGACTCACCCGTGTGAACACCCATTGGGTCTAAATTTTCCATAGTGCAAACAATTATCGCATTATCTGCATTATCACGCATTACTTCGTATTCATGCTCCTGCCAGCCCAAAATACTCTCTTCAATCAAGACTTGACCTATTGCAGAATGCAGAATTCCTTGGCTGGCTATCTCGACCAATTCACCCATATTGAACGCGGTACCTCCTCCTAAACCACCCAAAGTAAAGGCTGGACGAATCAACAAAGGGAAACCTCCTAAGGATTCTGCAGAAGCAATTACTTCCTCTATCGAATCACAGGCAATTGCTTGGCAAACAGGTAGATCGATTTCTTCGCAAACCAGTTTGAACAAATTACGATCTTCAGCCTCATCAATGGCGGCTAGGTCGCAACCGATAAGCTCGACACCGAGCTCATCGAGCGAGCCGTCGTGAGCTAGAGCCATCGCGATATTGAGGGCTGTTTGACCACCCATTCCAGCGAGAATCGCATCGGGTTTCTCGATTTCTAGGATGCGTTTGACAACCTCTGGCAATAATGGTTCGATGTAAATTCTATCTGCCATTTCAGGATCATTTTGAATCGTGGCAGGATTAGAATTGATGAGGATTACCTCGTAACCATCAGCTCTGAGGGCACGGCAAGCTTGGCTTCCTGAGAAATCGAATTCAGCAGCTTGGCCGATTCTAATTGGCCCACTGCCAAGGATGACGATGCGCTCTAAATCATCTCTGCGAGGCATTAATTCTCACCTCTCATATATGCCTCGATACTTAGACCTAAAATATGTGCACTAACCATTGTAGAAAACCTATCAAAGAGCGGGGCTGCATCGTGTGGTCCGGGGCAAGCCTCCGGGTGAAATTGAACTGTAAAGGCTGATTTTCCAACTAAATCCAGTCCCTCTACTGTTTTGTCGTTAGCATTGATATAGCGGACGGTGAAATCGGATCCTAGAACGTTTTCAACCTGTTCTGAACAAGCCCCAGAAGGGTGAGGAGATAGCATACCTTGATTCGGATCTTCAACAGCAAAACCATGGTTTTGGCTGGTGATGTGAACTCTGCCATCCGCTAAATCAACAACTGGTTGGTTCGCTCCTCGATGACCATAGCGCAATTTGTAGGTTCTCAAACCTGCTGCGAGTCCCATCAATTGATGACCTAAACAAATTCCCATTACAGGTAAATCAGCCCGAACAGCAGCAGAGAGATTATTCCTTGCATTTGTCGCTGCACCACCATGAGCGGGATCACCTGGTCCATTCGAAGCGAAAAATGCATCAGGATTCCATTCAAGTATCTCGTCGAAAGTAATGGTTGCCGGGCACCAAACAACCTCAAATCTGCGGCATAATTCCCGTAAAATATTGTATTTAATGCCGCAATCAATGGTGGCTAAACGGGGCAGAGGCTTACCGTCCTCATCTTTCGCTCCTTCATTGATTAGAATCGCTTCTTTACAAGTCACTTCTGCAACTAAATCATCTGCATCAGGTGGAGTCATATTTGATAGGATTTCTAGCATCTCCAATTCTTTATCTGCCGGTCCAAAGACCGAAAGAACCGTGCCGTGTTCACGAACTCTTAGAGTTAAGGCACGGGTATCGACACTTTCGATTCCAGGGACTCCATGGGCTGCTAGAAGATCATGAACGCTTCCAATGGAATCCCGGTGGTCAGGAATACGCATTAGTTGACGACAGACCACACCGCGTGGCCAAACGCCTGCTGATTCTGAAGTGCCCGCGTGAATGCCGTAGTTTCCTAGAAGAGGCCAAGTAAAGGTTAGGATTTGACCTGCGAAGGAAGGGTCGGTCAAACTTTCTTGATATCCACACATTCCTGTAGTGAATACCAACTCGCCCTGTGCAATTGTTTCAGCACCGAATAATTTACCCGAAAATCTTGTCCCATCGGCTAAAAGAAGCAATCCGGGAGCAAAACTAGCAGGTTGATTTGCATTCGAATCAGACAGAATATCTGCTGCATCGGCGAATGAAGGAGGGTTTTCAACACCCGAAACGACAGCGCCGGGAATAAATCCCCGAGCCGGTGCCGTATCCGACATCAGCAATCCTGCCTGAGAACGCCTCTTAATCGTTGAGAAAGAAATCATTCCTCTTCAAGGTTGACTACACGTTTCCCTTCAGCATTCGGAATGACTCTAATTTCGCCACCTGAAAACCTATTTTCGTCATCGATTGGCCCAACCCAAGATTCGAGAAATATAGCTAAGGCTGCAACTTCTGAATGTGGTTGATTACCGACGGAAATATTGTGATTTGCCAATCTGTACACCTCTCCCGGCACTTTTGTTCCACCGACGACGACGACAGTTGGTCTATCGGTGGGAATTTTCGGTATCGCCTCTCTCCATGGCTCACCATACATTGTCAGATGAACAATAACTCCAGGTTCACCATCACCTGCATCTTTAGCAAACCGGCGTAGCCAAGAGAGGGGCTTTTCTTCGTGACGGCAAGCGAATTCTCCTCCAAACCTTGCTGACACCGAATTCCAAGTTTCAAGGGCAGAATGATCAACTTCACCCGCTAATAGAACCTCATCCGCCCCAAAGGCTCGAGCAGTTAGGCCAAGATGGCTCGTAATTCGCTTGTCCCGCTCGCGGCGATGACCAAGACGAAGAACGCTCAAATGAGGTAGATGGATAGGGTCCACGAGGCTCATGCGAGAGGCGGCTGTTCATCAGCCTGACCCTCGTAATCGTGTTCGGTTTGAACAGGGAAAAGGTCAATATTGTTCGACAAAATCAATTCCCTAACCCATTGGAGAAGCATTGCATCGAAGAAGAAACGGGAAGCGAAATGAATTAATACGGTTAACATGATAAGTCGTCCACTAGCAAACATTGCTGTTTGAATATCAACAGAACCAGTCAAAATAAGATGTCCAAATGGCTCAATAATGAAAAATAGGCCTAAAATTACCAAGATTCCCGCGATATTTGATAGGACGCCATGGCCACGTTCGCGGCCAATAGACATAATCAGAGTTGAAAGCAGGGCGATAGCTGGAACGATTAAGCTCAATTCACTAAACCCAAAATCACCAATCATCGATTTGGGCAAGTCACTATCTCCCAAAGCGGCACCACCCTTCTGAACGGCGACTAACCAAAATAATACCGCGCAAGAAATCATTGCACCTGAAATAACTCCCCGTTGGGTTATCATTTCTCGTAATTCATGACGGTCATTTGGTTGTAATCTTTGTATAACAGATTCCATCATTTCCAAAGAAACTTGGTTAGTAGAATCATCCATTGGAACGGCAACTGAGGACGAAGATAAACTAGAATGATCCTCATTTCGGATATCCTCCCCCAAAACCATTGTCGGATTGACGCTCCATCACATCATAAAGCATTGGTCGAATCGGTAGACCAATATGGCGGACAGGAGACCTCTTTCCATTCGCCGAGTTGATGGTTTCCCCCTAATTATGGGTGTCCTGAACATAACTCCAGACTCATTTCATCCAGATTCTAGAGTAGATGGGCTGGACGATGCACTCAATCGGGCGGGCTTGATGATCGAAAATGGCGCGGATTGGTTAGATATCGGTGGAGAATCGACGCGACCTAGCGCGACGGCTGTTGATGAAGGCGAGGAAATGGCTCGTGTCCTACCAATCATTACTGCTATTCGGGAGCGATTTACCAAGGTAGGGATATCCATAGATACGCGTCGAGCAAGTGTTGCTCGACAAGCCTTGTTGGCAGGCGCAGATATGATCAACGACGTTTCAGCTTTGTCAGATCCACAGATGTTAGAGGTTGTCGTTGAATTCGGTTGCCCAATTTGCATTATGCATATGCAAGGGTCACCTGAGAAAATGCAAATCAATCCAATTTATGGCGATGTTGTGGACGAGGTGAGGACTATCCTGACTACTGTGGCAAAGAAGTTGACTGAGGAAGGAATTTCGCCAAATTTGATTATTGTAGATCCAGGAATTGGATTTGGCAAATTACTCGAGCATAATTTATCGCTCTTAACTGCAGGAAGACAAATTGTACCCAATCAAGAAATGTCTCTTCTGTGGGGAGTCAGTCGAAAACGAATGTTCGAAGACTTACTAGGAAGGAGTGAAAGTGAAAATAGGTTGGCAGGCACATTAGGTGTCGCAGCGATGGCGAAATCTCTGGGCGTAGATATCATCAGAGTGCATGATGTACGAGAACATGCCGACCTTTTCGCAACCATGGCAGCAATGGAATGATTTGATGAAAAATGATGAAAACCGAAATATAATCGACATCGATGAAAACCTTCGATTGATTGGGACAGCTCATGTCAGCAGCGCCTCTGTTGCTCTCGTCCGTGAGCAAATATCAGATTACAAACCCGACATCGTCGCTGTTGAATTATGTGAATCTAGATTGAAATCTTTGAAACAACCCGATGAGATGGATAACGAAGACCTGCTCAATATCGTCAATGAAGGACGCTCATCGATGATTCTCCTCCAATCTGCACTGGCAGCTCAGCAACGCAGAATGGGCATGAACACTGGAGAAAATCCTGGCGCGGAATTACTCGCAGCAATCGAGGCAGCGGAGGATGCAGATATTGCCTATGAATTAATCGACCGCGACGTGATTATCACTTTGAGACGTGCATGGAGAAAAATGGGATTGCGCGAAAAATGGCGAGTCCTGAGTGTATTACTCAGAGATGAAGATGACGAGGAGGTGATCGACATCGATGACCTACTCAAGGATTCTGACCTACTCAGTGAATTGATGCTAGAAGCTAAACAAGCTGCACCTCGTGCTGGCGAGGTTCTAATCGATGAACGCGACGCTTACCTTTCTGGGCGCATTCAACAGATTCGAGGTGAGGGTAAGGTTCTCGCTGTCGTTGGAGCAGGTCATATCAACGGAATCATCGAACAACTGAAACTGCCAGCGATGGATACCACCTCACGCTTAGCAGAACTCAGAACTGAACCACCCAAACCCATTTGGCCAAAACTCATCATGTGGGCGGTTCCACTTTTTTTGCTAACAGTGGTTGGATGGTTGATTTACAATGGTGAAATTGACGCTCTAAAAGAGACTCTATGGTATTGGCTAGCTGCTAATGCTGCACTCGCTGGGCTGGGAGTAGCTCTCGCCCGCGGACATCCACTTTCGATAATCGTTGGAGCAGCAGCCTCACCAATTACCAGCCTCAATCCTACTCTAGCGGCGGGTTGGTTCGCAGGCTATACTCAACTAAAGGTCGCTGCACCGACAGGTGGGGACGCTACAGAATTTCTCGCCTTACATGATTACGGAGTTTTCTGGAACAATCGAGTCGGACGTGTGCTCCTCGTAACCGCATTTGGAAATTTAGGATCGGCCATCGGAGCGTGGTTAGCGGGCGGAGCAATCATTTCGATTCTCCTCTAAAGAATAAAATAATACCGAACATGGAGAAGAACAGATTCAGTACTTCTCAAAGCGACCACTGTTACGAATCCAAGCAGCAGTTCACCCTTCTGCAATCATTTTATCCACTTATTAGAATTGATGTCTCCGGAGTGTTTCCACAAGAAACACCGGAGCCGTGCTTAATACAATAATCAAACAGGCAATCTTCAATATCACTATATTCAAATATTCATTAAAGACTATATCCTGACACTTAACCCGAAACCTATGGCATTGAACCAATCTGACTCAAGTAATCATATTCTTGATTCCGATTTTTTACTAAAAGTATCTAGCATTATTAAGACGCTCGGACACCCTGAACGAATCAGAATTGTAGAGAAATTAAATATTGAAGAAAGTACCGTCACCGAGGTCCAAGAATCTCTTGGAATCGGCCAATCTACCACGTCTCAACATCTTCGACGAATGTACCGTGAAGGAATCGTAACTTCTCGACGAGATGGAAATCGGGTGTTCTATTCTATCGCTAATCCATTGATTGGAAAGATGCTCGCATGCTTCGAAGAATTACAAGAGGAAAGAATGACAACTAAGGAGATGAACAAATGACAGATTATAACGAAGAATTAGATTGTAGTGGGATGAATTGCCCGATGCCAATCCTCAAAACGAAAATGAAAATTGATACGATGAAAGATGGTGAAGTTTTGCGAGTCATCGCAACTGATCCCGGTGCATGTAGCGATATGCCTGCGTGGACATCTCGTGTTGGGCATGAATTAGTCGAGAATTGCGAAGAAGGAGACAAATTTGTTTTCTACATAAGGAAGGGTGAATAAAATGGGTGAAAGGAAATCAATGGCAATCATTGCTAGTAAGGGTACGCTCGATTGGGCATACCCTCCATTCATTCTTGCATCTACGGCAGCAGCAATGGACATGAATGTCAAAATGTTCTTCACTTTCTATGGGTTACCTCTATTGAAGAAGACAATCAAGGCAAAGGTTAGCCCAGCAGGAAATCCTGCAATGCCGATGAAAATGCCATTTGGTCCAAAAGCTTTCCAAGGACTTAATTGGCCTATTCCAAATGTCGTATCAAATAACGTCCCAGGTTTTGAGACTGTTGCAACCAGCCTCATGAAGAAGACCTTCAAGAACAAAGGCGTAGCAACTGTGACTGAACTTCGGGATATGTGCGAGCAACTCGGTGTTGAGATGATTGGCTGTCAAATGACGATGGATGTCTTTGGATTTGAAAGAGATGAATTCATTGATGGTGTAAACATTGGCGGAGCGGCTACGTTCCTAGAATTTGCAGCTGACGCGGATATACAACTTTTCATTTGAGGTGAGTATTTGGCCTCCTCTTTTACCGCAACCGAACTTTTTGAAGCAATTGAGTCCGGTGAAGATTTCGTTTTACTTGATGTAAGGAATGAAGAGGATTTCTCCAACTTTATTGTAGAGGGACCAAATGACATTGAGATGTTGAACATCCCCTATTTTGATTTTATCATCGATCCCGAATCCAGTGTTGCAAAAGTCCCATCGGATAAAACACTGATGATAGTTTGTGCAAAGCAAGGATCTTCTGAGTATGTCGCCTCTGTGTTGACTGAATTTGGCAGGGAGAATGTTTCCCACTTAGATGGCGGAATCATATCGTGGGGTAATGTTCTAGTTTCAAAGAGAGTTAACTCTGACAACGATTCCTATGAGATGTGGCAATTCAACAGGCCTGGGAAAGCATCATGTTCGTATGGCTTAGTATATGGGGAGGAAATGTTTCTCTTTGACCCTTCTCGAAATCTAGCGTTTTACCAGAAGTTTGCTGAATCCCGTGGTGCGGAAATAACACATACCTTTGAGACTCATCTCCAGGCAGATTATATCTCAGGAAGCCCACTAATTGCTGAGGCAACAGGTGCAACTTTTGTCGCCCATGAGGGGGATTATGGTTCTGGGATTCATGAATATCGTTCTATAGTGGATGGTGAATCATTTGAGTTTTCAAATGAAGGTGGGCCTTCAACCCTCTGCACTCATTCACCGGGGCACACACCGGGTTCAACCTCGTACGTAATTGATGAAAAATTTCTGATTTCGGGAGATACTGTTTTCATTGTTAGCGTTGGTCGCCCTGACTTGGGGAAGCAGGTAGTTGAATGGGCGAAAACACTCTATTCAACTCTCAAAGAGCGAATATCAATTCTACCTGACTCACTAATTGTACTCCCTGGGCACTATACTGATTGGTCAATTGAGGCTGATTCAGAAATGCGTATTATGAACAATTTTGGAGCAGTTAAAAAATACAATGAGCAAATTTATGGTATTGATGATGTAGATGAGTTTGTTTCTTACATCAAGTCAAATATGAGGGAGCAACCGGATATATATGACCAAATTCGCAAAGTCAACTCAGGACATTTGACGCCTAGTAATGATGAGCAGAATATAATGGATTTAGGCAAGAATGAATGTGCCGCTTCAAGTAAGACAATCTGATCTATTTGACTAATGGGAAAAGATAGTTAAATCAAAATTAAGGAGAATTTGATAAATGGTAAATTACGGTTTCGTCATCGACAATCGCAAGTGTATTGGATGCCATGCTTGTACTGTCGCATGTAAGTCGGAACACGATGTCCCTATCGGAGTGAACCGCACTCACGTAAAGTATATCGAAACTGGAACTTATCCCGATGTTACTCGTGAATTCAGTGTCCATCGCTGTAATCATTGCGAAGATTCACCGTGCACAACAATTTGTCCAACTAGTGCGCTATTCACAAGAGATGATGGAATCGTCGACTTCGATGATGATCGTTGTATTGGATGTAAATCTTGCATGCAAGCCTGTCCTTACGATGCCCTATATATCGACCCTAACAAAGGCACTGCTGCTAAATGTAATTATTGTGCTCATCGAATCGAACATTCATACGAGCCAGCATGTGTCATCGTCTGTCCGACCGAAGCGATTGTCTCTGGAGATCTTGACGATGAAAATTCTTCAATCTCAGGATATTTACGCGATCATGTAACAACAGTTCGTAAACCAGAATCGGGTGCAATTCCCAATGTATTCTATGTTGAGACAAGCGAAGAAATGTTAGATCCAAAAGCAACCGAACGAACCGGCGAATACCTGTGGACCGATCAAGCAGCAGGAGTTGGTCATTATGCAAAATATGCTGACCGACGTCTCGGTGCAGCAGATACAAATTCAATGATAGTACAATTAGCTCTCGAGAAAAAGGCACGAGCAGCAGCAGGACGAGATCGTGCAATTATTCGAGATGTCATGGAGCGCTTGGATGAACAAGCAGGGAAGCCGAAACGTTCCTATGACCAACCGGCAAAAGGCATCCTTTGGGACTGGGATGTTGCAGGGTATCTCGTGACCAAATCCACAGCAGCTGGTTTGTACATTCTGATGATGCTCGCGATGATAACTGGGGAAATCAATTTCGGCAATGAAATTCTCATCGCGTTGGTAGCGAGCATAGGATTACTTGGATTAACCGGATTACTCCTCATCAATGATTTAGACAAACCAATGCGGTTCATCTATGTCCTCTTACGACCTAATTTTTCTTCCTGGCTCGTGAAAGGAGGATACACACTCGGTGCATTCGCTAACATCATGGTCGCACATTTAGGAATATTTTTCCTCGATATGCCCGAAATTTGGCATATGTGGTTAGCAATTCTTGGGATCCCTCTAGCTTGGTTGACCGGGAATTACACTGGTTGGCTATTCAAGCAAGCAAAGGGGCGCGAGAAATGGGCGAACCGTACCAATCAAGATATCATCATCACAGGCTCAATTGAGATGTTGGTTTTCGGTGGAGCAGCCGCTCTACTACTTATCTTCTCAGGATATTTGCAATATGCCGCTCTAGCCGGAGCAGCACTAATTTTCACTTTTGGATACAAGCACATCCTACACGACCTACGCAGTGCTCAGATGGAGACGCTACATTGAGGTGAATGGTATGGCAAAGACAATTATCGAAAGTATCGCACAAAAACTGCGAATCATACCAGACCTTGACCGTGATGTCACCAAAGGAAATTTAGAACCTCTCCGAAAATTCCCATCATCTGATGAATGGCACGATCATATCGAATTGGATGCGAATTCTTGGCCAGTGCGTATTGAGAAAAAATATTCCTTAGTACCAACAACTTGTTTCAATTGCGAATCCGCTTGTGGATTACTCGCATATGTCGACAAAGAAACAGGTCAAGTATCCAAATTTGAAGGAAATCCAGACCATCCTGGAAGCCGGGGTAGAAACTGTGCGAAGGGACCGGCTACAATTAATCAAATTCAGGATACTGAACGTATATTATACCCGATGCGAAGAGTAGGGGAGCGTGGTCAAGGCGGTTGGGAACGCATTTCTTGGGATGAGGCCTTGGATGAAATTTCAACTAAAATTCGCACCTCTTTGAAGACCGGGGCAGTCGATAAAGTCGTTTATCACGTTGGTAGACCTGGTCATGAAGGATTCATGAATCGCGTCCTCAAAGCCTGGGGTGTAGACGGTCATAATTCACACACGAATATCTGTTCGGCAGGAGCGCGAACAGGATATGCGCTTTGGCATAAACACGACAGACCAAGTCCCGATCATACAAATGCAAAGGTCATCCTTCTAACTTCTTCTCACCTTGAAACCGGTCATTATTTCAATCCTCACGCTCAACGAATCCTAGAAGGTATGATGGATGGAGCGAAACTCATCGTCATCGACCCTAGACTGTCTAATACGGCAGCTATGGCAGATCATTGGCTGCCAACCTGGCCGGGAAGTGAGTCGGCACTCTTCCTCGCATGGGCGAAAATGATAATTGAGCGCGGCCTATATGACCGTGAATTCATGGAAACTCAGGTCAATTGGGATGCCTGGATGAAAGCTGTCCATCCAGATGAACCTTGTGATTTCGATAGATTTATCGAATTACTGGTCGAAGAATATGCTGAATATACACCTGAATTCGCTGCAGAAGAATGCAGAATCCCAGTCGAACAGGTAATCGAAGTTGGAGAGGTTGTCGCAAGTGCAGGGACACGATTGTGTACCCATGTTTGGCGCAGTGCTTCTATCGGTAACCTTGGGGGCTGGCAAGTAAGTCGTACACTTCATTTCCTCAATGTCCTGACAGGATCGGTCGGAACAGAAGGGGGTACATCTCCTAATTCATGGTCTAAATTCAAACCAGAGCTCTTCGATAATCCACCAGATCCAGATGGCTGGAACGAACTACATTTCCCACCAGAATACACGCTGTCTCACTTCGAAATGAGTCATATCCTACCTCACCTAATCAAAGATGGACGAGGTAGCATGGATGTTTACTTCACTCGTGTATTCAATCCGGTTTGGACTTATCCAGATGGATTCTCATGGATGGAAATGTTGCAGGATAAAGAAGCGGTTGGCTGCCATATCGCAATGACTCCAACATGGAATGAAACTGCATTCTTTGCTGATTATGTTCTACCAATGGGTCATTCAGCTGAGCGACACGACGTCAATTCTTATGCGACTTCCTCGGGCAAATGGGTAGCGTTCCGCCAACCAGTTCTGCGTGAATTTGCACGCAGAGAAGGACGAGAAGTCGAGTTTACTCACGAAGTCAATCCAGGGGAAGTTTGGGAAGAAGATGAATTCTGGAACGAGTTATCGTGGAGGATAGATGATGGCACGATGGGAATTCGAAAGCATTTTATGAGCCCATATCGCGAAGGTGAAAAAATTACTATCGATGAATATTATCAGTATCTTTTTGAACGTGTTCCGGGCCTTCCTGAAGCCGCAGAAAAAGAAGGTACTGACGCCCTAGGATACATGAGGAAATATGGGGCATTCCTCATCGAAGAATCAACATACAAAAAGTATGAGGAAGAGGGTTGGCCAACCCCTTCAGGAAAGCAAGAATTCTATTCTGAAACCATGATTGAATTCGGCTATCCAGAACACTCAATACCTCATTATAGGCAAAAATCACATGTTCACCCCGAAAATCTTGTTGGCGAAAACGAATATTGTTTACTGCCTAATTTCCGCCTTCCACAGCATATCCACTCCCGTTCAGCCAATGCAAAATGGTTGGTTGAAATCGCTCATAAAAATCCAATATGGATTCATCCTAAGGACGCAAGGAAACTGGGGGTTGCCGAGGGTGATTTACTGAAAATCGAAACTGAAATCGGCTGGTTCGTCGATAAGGTGTGGGTCACTGAAGGTATCAAACCGGGTGTAGTTGGTTGCAGTCACCACATTGGCCGGTGGCGGCGAAATCAAGATGCTGGTAATCGCTTCCTAACAAATACAGTCAGCATCGAAGATAACGGTGACGGCAAAATACGAATGAGGACTGTCAGTGGTATCGAGCCGTGGAAATCCGATGACCCAGATACCAATCGAATTTGGTGGAGGGACGGAGGGGTTCACCAGAACATAACTCACGCCGTACAACCAGATCCAATCTCAGGAGCCCATTGTTGGCTCCAGAAAGTCAAATTATCCCGCCCGGGAGAAGGCGAAGAGTATGGAGACATTGAGGTTGACCAACAAAAGTCGTTTGAGTATTATAAACGGTGGAATGATTGGGCTAAAGAAAGGGAGACCCATCCACGTGGAGAACGTAGGCCATTATGGATGAAACGTCCATTGGGGCCGCGACCAGAACATTGGTTCATTACTAAAGAGGAATGAATATGGAACTTGAGATAATTATTGCAATAATAATAATTTTGATGACTGCATTCATGTTTGCCCCGCTTGGACTAGGTGGCGGGGTTCTCTATGTACCAATTTTCCTATTCATTCTTGAATGGGATATTCACCTCTCATTGGTTACTTCATTAATCCTCGTTTGGATGGTGTCATTAGGTAGCAGGGCTGCCCATGAAAAAGGTGGATATGTTGTTGCTAGTGTTGGGAAAAGGGGCACAAATGCTGCTTTAATGGGTGCAGTTTTTGGTGCAATTCTAGCAGCCATCTTCATCAATCAACTTGGGGATATGTCAATTAAAATCGCTGCGACATTTCTTCTAATTTGGGTATTATACTCAACAATAAAGAAATTGACTTCTGAACTGAATGGCAATGGAAATGGTGATTATCAACCACCAGAAGTTGAAGGGAAAGTCTTGAAAATCTACCGCGCTGGCTGTTTTGGTGGTGGGGCAGCATCAGGATTACTAGGTATTGGAGGCGGTGCAATTTTCGTTACTCTACACCGTTCAACTCTAAAGTATAAGCAACATCAAGCAGCAGGAACATCTTACATTATTGAGAGTTGGATGGTTCCAATGGGTATCCTGACTCACCTTGTAATAGATGGTTCAGGAACTGCATTAATAGAAACGCTTGGAATCTATCTCATATTAATCTGTATTTTAGTAGCGGGTACTGCTTGGGTTGGTGCAAAGGTTGCAATCAAGATGCTTCCTCAGCGAGTTCTGACATATCCGTTTATTATCGCAGTATTTGTGAGTCTAGTAAGATATCTAATAGATATCAAAGAAATGATTTTACTAGGTTGAATTTGATCAATTCAAATAGTTTATTCTGATTGAATTGATTCTTTTCCCCATTCGATGTTATGCCAACCATTTTCATGTAAATAGTAGAACCACATCTTAAGTGGGAATTCTATCATAATGAATTTACCTGCTGTTTCTACTTCACCTGTCAGAAACCAAGTTACTATCGCACCGGTTAAAGTTGCAATGATTCTCCAAACAAATGTTTTAGCAAATAATCTACGTTGTGTGTACATGTGCATGAGCGCGACGGTCGGCACTTCACCTATGCACTTTGCGTCAGTTTTTTTTGTAAAACGGGGTTTGTAAGGGTTGTATTATGATTGCGATTCATTTTCAGACATTCACTGTAATGGGCACCTAAATGGTGTGCACTTTGGCTCACTAACTCAAACAATCATGTGTCTGTTTACACATGTTCAAACTGCATCGGGAATGTCTACCAATTCTTACACAGCGACCCCATCAAAAGTGTCATCAGAGAGAATTTCAAAGAACAGATCCTGGCTTTACTAAAACGTCTACATTTACATCAACGTCTTCTAGGCCCCAATCTAACGCTGCCCAACCTCGCTCGTGGAAGTAGTACAGAAACATCTTGGTGAATAATTCGGTCCCTCCAACAGCTGCTCCGGCTAACCAACTTCCAGTGACGAGTCTCGTTATGATAATCGTGTCCATAGTTCCGATAGTCCTCCAAGTTATTGTTTTCACTAGGCTGCGTTTCCAGCCTGCGTGTCCTGCTCCTTCAATGTGCTCAGTAATTGTGTGTTCAGTCATCATATCAAAATTTGTACCGAGAACCCTATTTTTAAACCCCTGCTATGAAATTAAAAATAACGGTCAAATTGACTCGATAATGAGCGCGATTCCTTGCCCACCGCCAATGCAGGCAGTAGCGATACCATACTTGCCACCGCTGCGTTTTAGCTCGAGTGCGAGGGTAAGGACAAGGCGGCTACCAGTAGCAGATAATGGATGCCCAAGACCAACCGCTCCCCCATTTACATTGACAATGTCTGAAGAAATTCCTAATTCTTTCATGCACGCGACTGCTTGTCCAGCAAATGCTTCATTGATTTCCCAACGATCGATATCTTCAACTGACATTTCTGCATTTTCAAGAGCCTTCAGACTACTTGGAACTGGCCCATATGCCATAATTGAGGGGTCGAGTCCGACTATACCCCAAGATACGATTCGAGCTAATGGTTCATCACCGTCCGCTTCTGCTCTGCTAGCCGATTTGATGACGACTGCTGCTGCCCCATCCACAACCCCGGATGCATTTCCGGCTGTAACGAGTGAATCCGGACCAAAATGTGTTCTTAATCCACTCAATGATTCTTCTGTTGTTCCACGAACGAAGTGATCTTCTTCAGTTGCAGTGACAAGACCATCTACTGTTTCGACGTTGACAATTTCTTCTGCCCATACACCATTGTCAACGCTCTTCTCAGTTCGAGAGTGGGACAAAACAGCGAAAGCGTCGGTCTCTTCTCTGGACACTCCGACCTGAGCACAAAGTTTGTCGCTGGTTTGAGCCATAAAGGAGTTGCAGGTTTCATCTAGCAGGTTTGTGAATAGGTAATCTTCCATATTTTTTGATAATACATCACCTTCTCGTGGAGGGCGACCGAGTTTGTACGTATCTCGCATTCCACGTAAAACATGAGGTGCTTGACTGAGATTTTCCATACCACCCGAAACTACGACTTCGGCTTCACCGAGCATAATCATTTGAGCACCTGATATGATTGACTGAACGCCACTTCCACATAGGCGATTAAGCGTCAACATTGGAACTTTTTGAGGAATTCCAGCATTCAAACCCGCATGACGAGCACCGAAAATCGCTTGATTACTAGTCTGAAGCGCATGACCCATTACGACATGATCGACAGATTCCGGAGAAGTTCCCGTTTTTTCCAATGCGCCAGTTATGGCGATAGTACCTAGTTGTTCAGCGCTAACTGATGCTAATCTTCCACCGGTTTCTCCATCACCGCGCTTCCCACCGAGCCATTCACAAAATGGCGTCCTTGCTCCACCAATAATTACTACGTCTTCGCCACTCATAACCGACCGATTAGACGACCGTTCATGAGGGTAACTATTCTAGACAAAAACCAAATTACTCAGTATCGCCATCATTCATTGAACCGAGATAGTCTGGTAGTTCAACTCCTGCCATCTTTGCCACATCATGGATTGGAGGCAGGCTTTGAACGAGTGAACTGACGAAATTACTAGTTGCAGAAGAACCATCGGCATTATTGCCACCATCCCACACAGTGACCTTGTCTATCTTCATGTTGCGAATTGCTTCGACTTGAGCTGCGACCATGCTCTCAATCTTCTCAACCATTAGCAATGTTGCTGCTGCTTTCGCATCACCACCAGAACTTGCTACAAGACCAGCATAACCTACTGCCTTCGCCTCGAGAACCTTCTGAATACCAGCGGCCTCGGCTTCGTAAATGGATAGAATTGCGTCTGCTTCACCACGGGCAATTCGGCGTTGACGTTCAGCCTCTGCCTCTGACGCAATTTCAATTTGTTGCTTCTGAATGTTTTCGCGAACAATGTCACTAGCGCGTAACTTTTCTTCTTCTTCAATATATTTTACACGCTGAATTGCCGCTTCAGCAGTAGCTGTAGCAACATCTGCTCGCTGTTTTGCAGTTGCTTCAGCCTCTGCCAAATCCGCATCTGCCCGAGCAACTTCAGCTTTCGCTTCGTTCTCACCAGAAATCGCCAGTGCCTCTTGCTGACCAACATAAACACGCTCGTCAGCTTCAGCTGCCTTACGGCCCTTTTCAGCGGCTGCGTGGTTCTCTGCAACCTCGATATCTTTTGTTCGGTTCGCCTTAGCAGAACCAACTGCACCATCTCTCTCAGCATTAGCAACGTCGACGCGGGCGTTCTCGACCGCGGTTGCAGCTGCTTTCTTACCGATGGACTCGATATAGTCGGACTCATCAGTAATGTCGACCAGGTTAACGTTGATCAGATACAATCCAATCTTCTGCAATTCTGTGTCAACATTTTTTCGAGTCAAATCAAGGAATGAATCTCGATCTTGATTGATTTGCTCGATAGTAAGCGAAGCGACGGTCAAACGTAGTTGACCGAAAATAATCTCTTTCGCCATTTCCTCAATTTGATCCTGTTGCAGCCCTAGTAAACGCTCTGCAGCATTGGTCATAATGTGACTCTCGGTTGAGACACCAATGGTAAAAGTAGAAGGTACGTTAATTCGAATGTTTTGCATTGAAAGAGCATTTTTCAAATCGATGTTAATCGTGATTGGTGTCAACGAAAGGAAGGCATAGTCTTGAATCAGGGGCCATACAAGGGCGGCGCCACCGTGAATCGTACGGCTAGCCTTACCCTTGTCGGTGCGACCATAGACAACCATTACCTTGTCCGGCGGACACCTTTTGTATCTCTGTGCAAAGAATATCACAGCAGCGAACAATACCAGTATTGTCGCAAAAATCATCGTTGTTAAAATAGCACCACTTTCAGCCATCATCAATCACTCCGACCCGCAACAGTATAGTGGGCCTAATCAATGCTGTGCCGGCATAGGCTGAAAATTGGTTCGGAATACAGATTCAAACTCGTTTTACAATTAAGGTTGAACTGATGACATCGACCACTTCAATGAAATCGCCAGTCCCTATTCCATTACCATCTTCAGATTTCGCATTGTAAATTTTCAATGCCCCACCTGCTTCTACCTGAACTTGCCCTACATCACCCTCGGGAATACGAAGATAGATGGTTCCTTGCGAACCAATCGCTTCCGAAATATCTATGTTACCTGAGGCTTGAAGTCCAATGAATAGATGAAATAGCTTACCTGTCCCATACATGGATGCACTGCCTGCGAATGCTCCTGCAATTATTGCTAACGAAGTAGTCCCATCAGATTTCAGAGTGTAAAGACCCGCAAGGCCAAAGAACATCAAAAAAGCCATAATTCCTTGGAATGTTAAGGCCTTAAACGATGCATCTGCGCCAAGTGCTTCAATATCAGTTCCGAAGGCCCCATCAAAAATATCTGCTGCAACTCCACCAATCATCATCAAAGCAAACCAGACGAGGAAAAGTCCTCCGCCGATAAGCGCAGATGCGGCAAAAACTAACTCCATTCCAGTAGCGTCGCCAAAGCCCAGTAGTTCGAACACATCAAAGTCAGAGAATGATACCATGATTCGCCACCTAGCCTCGACCATTTCAGGGCTTCGCCGACATTAGTCAAAAAATGACTCACTTCGACTGTTTTCGGATTTGCCACTCAGCGAAAACGCGTTCCAATCCAAAAACAGGGCCCACCATCAAACCGGTTAATACAGCGGTTACTATCTGATTTTGAGTTAATTCCCAAAGGAGCATTGCAATAATAAATAAAAAGAATGGGATTACCATTCTGCGTAGAAAAATATGATAGCCACCTAGCATATCATATGCTGGATTATTGATGATATCGTCAACAGTATCACCAAAATTACGCTTACTGGGCATAATCTCACTCATTTAACAAGCCAGCTTATTGCACCGAAGGCGGTAAAAATAATCGGCACTAAATACCAGAGGTTCTTCTTCATTATAGCGCTATCATCAATAATTTCTAATTCCCCTGTTTCAACATTACGCACTAATGAGGCATTTTCAGATTTTAAATATTGTTGATTGAACTCCTTCTGATGCCGAGATAAAAATATCAAGAAATAAATTCCCAGCATCACCGAACTTCCTCCGGTACCTTGCAATAATGCACCAATAACCTCCATGGTTGGATCGGCTAGAAGTTGTTTTCCAATCAATAATTGCGCGAAGCCCATCAGCAACCAAATCAGCGAATCGACACGTGCCATCAATCCTTCACACGAGCACCTATGAAATCAATGCTTTGCCGGCATTTGCTGTTTTTCACTTCAAACTACTAGGTTTGGATTCCCAAACAGCCCAAGTTCCTTTTCTCGTCAACTAATTCGCCACTGAGGTGAGCTAGATTTTTTCCACGGCGAATAATTTCACCATTGGCAATCAAATTCATACCGACTAGAGCAGGATTCAGAAATGAAACATCGAGTTGGGCGGTTGCACACCATTCTTGTTTCGGGAGAGTACTGACTAGAGCTGCACCAAGTGCGGTATCTAACATAGTCGTAGCGAGTCCACCATGTGCTACACCTCCTGCGTTAAGATGCTCAGCATTTACTGAAGCCATTACTGTACATTTTCCGTTTCCAAATCCACCGAGCTGGATACCCAAGGTTCCACATATCCCTGAAAGTTCTGGACGACTGGATAATTCGGACATGAACTGCGCTAATGCTATTGGTTATTCATTGACTCGGTTCTATACGCTAAACGATTCACCGGTTTGTACCGCCCAAAGACGCGCATAGGCCCCATTCTCCTCAATCAATTCATCATGAGTGCCAATCTCAGTAATCATACCACCTTCCATCACTGCGATATTGTCGGCATTGCGCACCGTCGATAAACGGTGAGCGATGATAAGCGTAGTTCGATCTGCTGAAATATGCTCAATCGAGCGCTGCAACGCTGCTTCTGTTTCGTTGTCGACATTGCTGGTCGCTTCGTCGAGGATAAGGATTGGTGCATCCTTGAGAACCGCCCTAGCGATTGCTAAACGTTGCCTTTGCCCTCCTGATAATTTGTGACCATCCTCGCCGATATTTGTGTTCCAGCCCTCGGGTAATTCATCGATGAAACCAAAGGCTTCAGCGATTCTTGCAGCCTCTTCTATCTCAGAATCGCTTGCATCTGGATCCCCATAGGCAATATTTTCACGAACAGTACCAGGAAAGAGAGTTGTAGTTTGTGAAACTAGGCCAATCGCTGATCGTAGAGATTTCAGTCGCAGCTCGGTTACCGCCTCACCATCGATAGAAACTTGACCGGTATTCGGGTCATGGAAGCGCATTAACAGGCGAATTAGAGTTGTTTTTCCTGAACCGGTTGGACCCACCAGACCAACGGTTGAGCCGGCCTTGACTGCCAAATTGATTCCTTGTAAGACTGGTTCACGGCCAGGATAAGTAAATTCAATATTCGAGAATTGAATATCGCCGCGAATATCTGTCAATTCTCGCTCTCCCTCGACAATACCAATTTCCGTATCGAGCAGGTCGAGCACACGTGTGGTCGAAGCCATCGCCCGCTGATAAAGATCGAAGGTTTGACCAAGCCGAGTCAGTGGCCAGAGTAATCTTTGAGTGATAAAGACGATAATCGAATATGCTCCAACGGAAAGTTCGCCTTCCAAAGCCAGCCAGCCACCTACCAGCATATTAGCAGTGAAAGCGAAAAGAATAGCCATCCGAATCAGTGGTACGAATGATGCAGAAAGACGAATTGCATCGCGATTTGCATCACGATAAGACTCTGAAGCTGAACGAACCCTGTCTACTTCACGAGATTCTGCTGTAAATGATTTAATTGTCGTAATCCCTTGTAAATTATTATTCAATAATGCGTTTAAATCCCCAACTTCACGACGAACGCGAGCATAATGAGTGCCGATTTTTCTCTGGAAAGCAAACGAACCGAAGACGATTACAGGAATCGGAAAAATCGCGTAAATAGCAACCTCTGGAGCAATCATGAACATCACTCCTCCGACGACGATTATCGTCGTCAGAACATGCAATAAATCGGTCGCTCCCTGATCGAGAAACCTCTCCAGTTGATTGACATCATCATTCATTATCGACATCAATCCACCAGTTGATTGCTCGGAAAACCACTGCATCTCAAGATCTTGGATATGTGAGTAAGCATCCATCCGCAATTCGTGTTGTGCGGTTTGAGCAAGATTTCGCCAAAGAATCCCGTAGAGGTATTCAAAAACTGATTCGAGCACCCAAATAATCACTGTTAATCCAACCAGAATTAAAAATTGCTCCTTCGGATCGGGATACCCCATATTGCCGAGGAATGAATCTTCTTTGTAAGCGACGACATCGATAGCCATGCCTATCAAAATCGGTGGAGCTAAATCCCAAAATTTATTCAAAATCGAGCAAATTGATGCTATAATCACTCTTCCGCGATGATGTTTGAGATGTGATAACAATCTCAGCAGTGGATGACCGCTCTCGCTCATGCAATGTCTTTCTTCAACTAGTGCTTGAATATGACCATCGATAACTTTCTCTAAAAATTATCATAGATAATCATCTGTCCACGAATCTGCCCATAAATCGTAGACTGCAATTGTTACTTCGGCGGTTGAATTTGTTTGAACCTGCCAATAATCACCGCCGGAAACCAATTCATCATTTCGAGAATCTATCCAAGAGAAGTTCCACCAAGTTCCATCGGTCAGCGTCACATTCGTTTGACGGTCTTCAAAATTCATTGAAGCCAAAGAAATCATGTCCTCTCCTTCTCCAATTCTCGCATTCAGGGTCAATTCACTCGGATGAACTTCTGATATTCTTTCAGGGACATCCCCTGACCATGTGCTAATACCCTCTGCTTGCCATGAATTCGCCTCTGGGATGAATTGGATTGGTTGTCGGCGCAACTCATCTTCGAGAGTAATCGCCGCGTCGGCGCCAAGAGTAACCGATAAGGAAAATTGACTAATGTCACCACCGTACATCTCGATACCGGTAATCATCGGTGGTGCTCCGCTCAAAACAAGAATAATCGTGTGAGTAGAATTAGAGCCGGTCGCCACCTGTTCCTGCGAAACCACATCACCGGTTATCGTCCAATCAAGATTGGATATCTCTGTAGTATCAAAAGCAAATGGTGGCCAAAGACCATCTGGATTTTCACTGGCTAATCTAGCGATGTCAAAAAATGGATCTTTGTATTCAGGAAGTGCATCTCTACCTTCGAACCAAACATTTCCAACTCGGGAATTTGTCGTTGTTTTCCCTTCGATGACCTCGGTGTCGACAGATGCTGTACCAATCGTATACCTCAAGGCGACAGAACTCAATCCTGCCAAATCATCTTTGCCAACACTCCAACTTATCTCAGCTCGTTGACCACCAATTTCTGTAATTGAGGTTGTTTCGACCTTTAATTGGGGATAGGTTTCGGCAAGGTCGAGAACATCAAATGAATTCGATAATGCAAGAATTACGTTTAGACCATCGGGGGAAAGAGGAAAACAATCATCTTCGCAGGGATTAAGAGGAACTTCGAGGCAACCCGAGGAAATCGAGAGAAGTAGTAAAAGAGAGATTATTACCGTCTTCACAGCCTTTCGCGAGAGCCCATCTCTCATGAGTCTATGCGATAATCGTCAGATTTCTTTCACTTTCTTCAATCGTTGTCCCTATATGCAACACCCGACGACGACCGGTTGGAAACGGGGTGTAATGATGCCGAGCAACGTGCTGGTCGTCTACAAAAAAAACTTCGAATCGATTCATGATGATGCTCTTGAATCGATTAGACAAATCCTTGACAATTTAGCATCAAAAAGCAGCCTCAAAGTTGATTACTCGGCACGAGAAACGGTTCGCCGGGCTGATTTCATTGGCCGCGACCTAGTGGTTGTCCTCGGCGGTGACGGAACGCTAACTTCGATTGCTCATTCCGTCGGTTCAAATACCCAAGTTATGGGAGTGAATAGCCATCCTCGTGATGCTGATGTAAACGGCTCATATGGATTCTATATGGGTAGTGATGCGTCTCATTTCGCTAAAGATATCGCCAAAGCTCTTGCAGGGGAAGCCATCGTCAATGTCTTGCCGAGATTGCAAGCGGAAATCATTACGACTAGCGGGAATAAAATAAAATCTGACCCAGCACTAAACGATTTATTATTGGCAAATACACATCAGTATCAACCCTCTAAGTATCGTTTGCAACGATCTTCAAATACAGAAAAACCTGCAATAGATAGCATTCAATACTCCTCTGGTTGTTTGTTTTCCACATTCCTCGGTCAAGGTGCATGGTTCCGCAATGTGACCGATATTGAAGGAACCACTTTTCCAATTGAAGAAGTGAACAATCACTATCTCTTCGTCTCTCGCGACTTACCAAGAGAAGAACGTCGCGAAGACGGAACATATTGGGAGTGGACTAAGCAACCCACGATTTTTACTAGTGACATGCATCGAGGATACATCGTCGCTGACGGTTGGGATGAAACTCATTTCACTCGAGGTGCAACAATTACTGTTAGCCTCGATGGCCCAAATTTGCAATTACTGACATTCAGAAGTACAATTCATGACCGTGTCGCGCATTGGATTCAGAATTAATAATGAAAAAAGGCAGTAAGCCAATGCCCTGTTCACTAAATTGACGTCATACTAATTCCACATCTCAAATCAGTGAACATCTTATCTGAGAACCACCTAGTAGAATCATGAAAAAATTTCCAATCATGCGAGAATTCGTTGTCCATTGGGGAGACATGGACGCACTGGGCCATGTCAATAACACTCGGCATTTACGATGGATGGAGACTGTTCGTGTCGATTTATTCCAAATGCTAGAGATGAGAGTTGAGAAATCTTCAAGCCAAGGGCCAATTTTAGCAAGTCTAAAAATCGATTACCACAAACCCGTATTCTATCCAGGTAATGTTACCGTTGGCACCCGCATCGCCCATATTGGAAACTCGAGTTTCAAAATGGAGAATGTTGTTTACGATGATGCAGGAGACTTGTGCGCGAGTGGTGAATGTACCATCGTTCTTTTCGATTTTGAAGCATCAAAATCGATAAAAATTTCTGACGAAATTCGAGAATTAATCGAAAATTACAATTGATGGTTCACGCCTCAACTGTAGCAACAAAACAAACTTGTTTACTTTCAGTTAAACTACTAATCAAATCCTAAAGGATTTGTTCAAGGAATAATTTTGTTCTTTCATGCTCCGGGTTGGAGAAGAACTCGTCAGGGCTTTTTTCCTCGATGAGGTTACCTTCATCGAAGAGGATACATCGATCGGCAACCTCCTTGGCGAATCCCATTTCGTGAGTAACGACGATCATTGTAATATCTCGCTTCGCAAGATCAATCATTACATCGAGAACTTCCTTGATCATTTCAGGATCGAGAGCCGAAGTTGGTTCATCGAATAGCATGATTTTAGGGTCCATTGCTAAAGCACGAGCGATAGCTACACGTTGTTGTTGTCCCCCAGATAGACCGCTTGGATACTTGTAAGCCTGCTCAGGAATCCCTACCCTCTCTAGTAGTTTCAATGCATTGGCCTCAGCTTCCCTCTTGGACTCTCCCTTGACCTTCATCGGGGCTAATGTAATGTTCTCCATGATGGTGAGGTGGGGGAAGAGGTTGAACTGTTGAAACACGAATCCAATCTCAGCTCGAACGTACTTCAGGTCAGACACGGTCGTATCATCGTCAACAGTGATGCCGTCGATGACAACTGTGCCTCCACTATGTGGCTGCAGGCGATTGAGTGTCCTAATGAAAGTAGATTTACCCGAACCTGATGGACCCAAAATTACGATAATTTCTCCTCTCTTCACTTTAATATCGATTCCTTTTAGAGCCCAAAAGTCACCAAAATTGACCTTTACACCCTTTGTATCAATAATTATTTCTTCGCAGCAATTTCCATCACAGCATTCATCATCACAGTTTTCACATTCACTCATGTTGCTTCGCCTCCTCCTTCTCTGACCAGCCCAAGGCCTTCCTCGATTTTCATCGAAACCCTGGAAAGGTAGAATGCGAATACCCAGAAAACTAGGGCGGTGACGTATAGCGGCTCGAGGAAATTACCTAAGAAGCGCAAGTCCGTGGCTGGTAAGTCTTTAGCCAGCTTGAAGAAGTCGAGTATGTTGATGATGAATAGCAGCGTGGTATCCTTCCATAGACCAATGAACACGCTGACGATTGAAGGTAGTGTTGTTCTGACTGCATTAGGCAACTCGACCTGTATCTTGGTCTGGAAAGGAGATAATCCGAGTGCGATGGCCGCCTCTTTCTGGCCAGAGTCAACGGCCTGAAGTCCGCCTCTAAGGACCTCGGCGATGTAACAACCGCCGAATATTCCGAACATCAGGAGCATCCTGATGATGTCCTCCGCATTGTAGAATGGATCCATCAAATCAGGCATCAGGAAGACTGCAAACCATAGCCAGCAGATTAGAGGGCCTGACCTGACTAATTCGATTAGTGCGATTGATGGCAGACTGAAGAATGGCTGCTCACTCTGCCTGCCGAATGCTAGAACCACGCCTATTCCGAAGCCGAGGACACATCCAGCAGTTGCTACGATGAGGTTGACGAAGAGGCCACCCCATTGGGATGCCTCGATACCGTCTCCAGCCAATTTATCGAGAGTGCTAGGGACAAATTCTCCAGCAATTACTGCATCTCGCATTGCTTGTGGAGCTACTCCACCGAGAAATGCTGCGAAATCCTTCACAAATTCTGGCGGATTCATAATAAAAATCGCGAAGAAGAAGGTTGCCACTGCCCCGATTGCAATATACATCCTCAATCGAACGGCCTTATACTCCTCTGAAATCGAGCAATAGTAGTAGGAAGACCCGTATGCCAGATAACCCACCAACATAGCCTTCACTAGATTAGTCAGCGGAACTACTCTGTGGTAGTTGATTTCACTAGGAGTCCACGCTACAAGCATTAGTATTCCACATAATACTGTGAATGGAACTAGGAATTTTGCTGGTTTATCACTCGTGGTCCCATATGCACTAGCAATTATGGCGAATGACGGGTAGAGTATCCACCACAAGCGCCAGTTCTGATTGACACCATAGCAATTTAATAAATTGATGCAGGAGTCTGAGCCAGGTGCTTGTGTCATCTGTTCGGTCATCTGTTGCCCGACGATTAGCAACACCCGATTAGCCCAAACAACCTCCCAATCAGCTTCAACTAGGACGAAGTGGCTAATGCCACGCACCGCTATGACAATAATCCATGCAGAAAAGATTCCAAGCATTGCGTTACTAAGGGATTTTTTAGGTGTCCACTTAATCAGAACGGTCAAAGTTACCCACCATGCAAATGTGATGACAATGGCAGATATCGTGCCAAATAACATGGCATTCAGATAACTTGCGCCCTCTGCTTCCCCTTTCGCAAACTGCTCTAAGAATCCGTTGGGTAGGACTCCTTCCCACATGCCCCCGCAGATGCCGAAAACTAGTGCTAGAGAAACCGCCAGCAAAGAGAGTTGAGAATTGTTTTCGGATTTGACCCAACGGCCTCCGGCTTTGCCTGCGATAGATTCCTCAAACTCAAGGAACGAATTCATGTTAAGGTCCCTCAAACTCATATTTTCACGCTCGTTACTCTAGAGTTGTACCAGTTCATCACCAAGGAGATGGCGAGACTTCCTGCCTGATAGGTGAAGAGCAGGAGGAGGAACAGGGGAATCAGTTTGCCGACGTTGTTCATCATCACCAGTATAACATAGAATATATCGCTATAGGCGACTATGACAGCTAAGCTGGAGTTCTTCCAGACATTCATGAACTGGTTGTTCAACAGTGGCACCATGCTCCTCAGAGCCTGAGGTAGGATGACCAGCCTGAGTCTCTGGAATGGATTCAGCCCTATGGAGATAGCAGCCTCAACCTGCCCTCTAGGAAGAGCCTGAATGCTTCCTCTAACAATCTCGGCCACTGTCGATGCGGTGAACAGTGTCAGTCCGAGCATCATGGCGAGGAAGAATGGCGTAATCTCAAATCCTGATCCTGCGGCTATGTCCCAAGACCCGGGTGAATCTATAACTCCGTCCCCGTTCCAATCCTTGACGTACTCTGGCCATGACAGGCCCTTCGACAGAGCGATTCCAGATGCTATGGCGAAGCCGGCAACCCAGATGGTGAATCTCTTCCTGAGTCCGGATTCCGAATCATCTATCTGTAGCGAGTTGATACCATCGTCGTCTATCTTACTTGTGACCGACAGAGCGTAAACAAGTATGGCCATGGCGAGAGCTGCCTCATTGCCACCCCCGTGTGTTGAAACGAATGGCACTAGGTAATTGATGAAGCCCAATGCTGCTACTATCAACAATAGGTCTGCAGCCAGTACCTCAAGTCTCCACCCCAATGCGCTAAAGGGTCTCCTAAGATAATCAAACAAGGTACCGGGGGATACTATAATTTGTGGTTCAATCCTGTCCATGTGACGTAGTCCAGCCCTTAGCAGGGCAAGAGCGACCAAGCCCATAACCAATCTCTGATATGACGCCACGGTCAAGAACCAGATTCCCTGATTGCTGTAGAACACGGCCCCTCCGAAAAGGAACCTCTCTTCTATGAACAGGGGGGCTTGGATACCATACTGGGTTGATATCAGGAACAGGAGTACAGCAAGAGGGAGGTTTCTGAATATCTCGACGTATACTGTTGCCATGGTGGAGGCAAGCTTGTTGTTGGAGAGCCTGGTAACACCGACAATAGTCCCTAGTATGAGACACAGAACTATGCTGAGCAGAGTTACCCTCACTGAATTGATGATTGCGGCCTTTAGGAACAGCCATCTAACGTCCATGTTCGCCACTACCTCGATCGGCCACGGATTTATTTTGAAGGTGTTCACCTTGTCCATGAAGTCGAACTGGACCACCCAACGATCCTGCATGACCGGATTGGGGTCATGCATTAGGTAGAGTACCCTCAGCAGCAAGTACAATATGAATGGTAGGAAAACAAGATATGCTAGAGCTGCAGTCCTCTTGGACTGGACTGATGGTTTCATATCCTCCTTAGAAATTCGCCAGCCCCAGTAAAGGGTAGTGATGAAGATAATCGAAGAAAGAAACGTGAGGATGTTCTGGGAAATGAGGGGAATCATCGAGAGGTTGAGAGTTAGAGCGATGAACACTATGATTGAGCCTACAGGAGCTGCTAGACCCAAATACTCCCACTCATTCATGGATCGAATCTTACTCCAACTCAAATTATCCTGTAGAAGAATTATTCCAGCAACTATAGCGCCTCCGAAAAAGAAGAAGGGAATCTGAGACCCAGGACTCATTTCCCCTTCAAGGACGCTGGTCAAGAGTATGTATGATACGAGAAAACACAGGATGGCAAAGATTGAGGTTGAGCACGAGGAGAATACTTTGAGATCTAGTTTATTCAGCCCCCTGAAGAAGGTCGGCATCTCGTTCTGAACCAGTAAGAAGCAAATCAGGATGGCGCCCCCCACAATTAGGGCTAATTTTTCCATAGGATAGTATGACGTATTCATCTGAATACCGGAAATTGTGATATCTCTGGCCATCGTGGAGATATAATCAAGTGACATCCCCAGGAACTTGTTACAATACTTCCAGAACAGGTAGATGGAGAGGAAAGGGAGAATGTAAGACATACCCACATCACGGTAGGAAGTCACGCGGGGTAAATGAGATGGTCTTTCCAACACCCAAGACAGTAATTTACTCGCATCCATGCTCCCCTATGGGGAGCATGGGGTGTAAAAGGTTATTCACACGAAATAAATAAACGTCTCCCAGATTTAGGAAACTCAAAAAAAAACTTAACAAAATCTACATATCGCATATAATTTCAAACTTAATTGCGATTTAGATATTGAGGCCTCTGGGGGAGAAATCCCCCCCAGAGGCTTTCGTAATTCGGACCAGTTTGCTAACTACTAATGTAATCAGCGCATTGCTGGTGCGTACTGGATTCCACCCTCGGAAACGAGAGCGTTTAGAGTTCCAACACGCGAGATTAGGCATCC